>ENA-UOJH01000855-UOJH01000855.1-human-gut-metagenome-genome-assembly--contig:-C148-NODE-855-length-25609-cov-33.557564_pt1 | contig 25609 bp, 31 predicted proteins | sample MGYA00242345_ERZ723892 | MGnify/ENA metagenome assembly ERZ723892 | reverse complement strand
AGTAAATAACGTAAAAAGACCGCAGCAGTTGGGAAATGTAGGAGAGGGTGGAAGTAAGACAGTAAAGTATTCACCAATCAAACCTTGTAATGAAATTAGTCAAGAAGTAGCAGAGTCTTTTAATGGTGCAACATTTACAAAAACAACGTTGACAGAAGATACAGTTATGTATAGAGTAAGTGGTGGTAAAGCAGGAGAGGTTGGTTCATATGTATCAAGAACGCCTCAAGGAGGAGGATTGCAATCACAATTGGATTTAGCATTAAATCCTTCGTGGGGAAATACAACAGAAAATATTACCAAGGTTGTTGTTCCAAAAGGAACCACAATTTATGAAGGTATAGCGGCACCACAAAATATATATGATAGTCTTGGAAATGTGATAGGAACATTGCCAGGAGGTGGAAATCAAGTATATATCCCAAAAGTGGAAGCGGGGTGGTTTAAATGATAAAATGTGAATGTAGTGAACGAATAGGAAGTGTTATTAATTCATATAAATTATATGAAGATATTAAATTGTTTTTTGAAGAACAGGTAAAAGAAGATATATTTTCAGAAGTACCAGTAGGAAAGCCATATTGTGATGGATTTGAGTGGAAAGCAGATAAATGGTACAAGTGTAAGTGTTGTGGATGTCTATGGGAAATTAAATATCCTGATTTTCCAGCAAAAGGTTTTGTTCGTAAGTTTGCTGATGGAATATATCACCAGAAGGAGATAGGGAAAAATGAATATTAAAGAACCAATTAGTAATCTTAAATTAGTCGAGGCAATTGAAGGATTAAGTAACAATAATGCAACACAACAGAAATTTTTTACAGAATTTGCACAAGCTAAATTACTATGCCCTGCAGATATTCATTTACAAAACAGTTCGAAAGATGGTAATGAAATAGTTGTAGGTGAAGGGTCTTCAATATCTATAAAGCATTTAGAAGATACAAAAGGTAATAAGTTTTTAATTGCATTTACTGATTGGGAAGAATTATATAAATGGAATTCCTCAAAAGAACAGCAAACAGTTATTTTTGGTTATAAGGATTTTCAAAACATTATGAAAGAATCGAGAGATGTATATACAGGAATGGTAATAAATCCTTTCGGTGCCAATATTGTGATTACGCTTCCAATGCTTGATGGAATGGAAAATGATTGTATAATTAAAAAAGAAGAACAGGTGTTTATAGGCATTCCAGCTGAATACCCAACTGAATTGATAAATGAGCTATGTGTATATTTTGATAAAGAAAAGAGTGTTGATAAGGCGTTTTTATTATGGATGGTAAGGGGTGAAGAAGGAAGCTATTTACTAATATTGGATTCAAAAGAAGAACCTAATAGTCTATACCCAAGAGTTGGAAAATTTTGCATTAGATTTTTAAGAGATAAGATGCTTGATATGGTTTCAGCGGATTCGGATTTTGGAAAGAATGCAATTAGAGAATACAAACCATTTTATGAAAGAGATTAATTTAATTATGGTTATACTTTAGGACTTCAAAAATCCCTAACTCAAAAAGCTACTTTAATCTCTGTCTGTTCACGAAGTGAATGACATACAGAGATTAATAATAGCTTTTTGTCATTTACCTAAAGGGGAAAGGACACCTTATGGCGAAATTTGCCCCCAGGTATACAAAAGGATTTGTCTGACAATTTATTTCTAAGGTACGGTAAATCATTGATTTTACTGACTTTATTGCAAGCAGACAGATTTCATTCTTTCACAGAACTATTGTTTGCTAAAATATTCATAAATACTGTGAAATAGCCATTTTCAGCAATTGATATAAAATTATAACAAAAGATTTCGTTACAAGTTTGGCTGGTATCTACAACAGTATATTTTTATGAAAGTATATGCCAAAATCAAGACAAGCCAACTAATTGTTAAGAAAATGCCTTATTCTGATATCTTGAATAATTTTAAGACCTAGGATAAGAAATTTAATCAGTACACCTATACGAACGATAGAACTACATGAGCAGTTGGATCAGGAATTATTAAATCTTATCACAGAAGTTCAGAACCATGAGAGCAGTACCGTGACAGCACTGGAGAATTCCGTGGAATTGTTACTATCGAGTCTGAATACCTGTATTGCAAAAATCGGATTGAACACAGCTGCAATTGCAAGTTATGAAAGCAACAGCTTTTATACAGATAAGGACGTGTATGCACTTGCCAATATCAGTGAATTGTTTTATCAGCAGCATGAAGACAATAAAGATGTATATGATGCAATCTGTGAAGCGGAACAGAACCTAAAGGATGCAGCGGAAGAACGTGAGACGCAGGGAGTGTGGAAGACCGTTGCCGGAGTAGGTTTGCTTGTAGTAGGCGGAGTATGTATAGTCGCATCATGGGGAACAGCAACACCAATTGTTGCAGCCGCAGAGGGTATTGTTGGAACCGGAACGACTATTTTTGGAGTCACAGATTCTGCGGAAGGTGCCCAGGATATTTATTATGGAAGCATCGGAGATATTGACAGTACCGCAGTAAATGACTTAAAAGATGTGGCATTCCAAGGAAATGAGGAAGCATATTATCTGACAGAAAGTGTCTTTGCATTTGCAGCATCCGCAATGATTCCAATCGGTCAGGCGGCCTCAGCAGGAAACCTGACATTCCGAAGTGGAGCAACAATCGTTGCAAAAGAAGGGATTGCAACAGCAGCAGGTGCAGGAGCCTAGAAATGTACGACGGATTTAACCGGAAACCAGACCGCAGGAATGATAGCAGGTATGGAAGCAAGTATGGCAACTGCGCAAGGACTGAATGGAATTGAAGCAGGAGCGAAGAAACTGGCGAAACCGAAGCTTGGAGATGTTGGAGACGGCGGAGGTTCAGCGTTTGCAAGAAATAATTTAAAATCTGTGTTAGCTAATGAAAGTTTGACATTAGATGAGTTTAATACACTTCGTTTAGCAGATGTAAATGAATTGTCAGCAGAACAAATTGGAAAATTAAAAAATATAAGAGAAGCAGTGCCTAAGATTGATAGTAATACAGTGATTCAAAAAACTATTCCCTTTGAGGATATAGGAAAATACATAGGAGATGACGGATATAGTACTATCAGAGGCTATATAGCAAGATATGATGATGTTTCACATATTCATGGTTATGATAATGTTGTAGAATCATCAAGATTAGACTATACAATAAATAGTGATATTAGACCATATCCAGAAGGTGGAAATGCATATGGTTATATTAAATTTATGACGGATGATGTGGATAGGATTGGAATACCGTATGGAACAGAATTTGGTGGGGGAAATACAGACCCTGCCCCATGTACACGTAATGGATTTACAGGTGCAAGGAATGGAGAAGTTATTCCAGAATGGACAGTTGATGGTAACCTGGAACCAATAGAAGGTGCTGAATTGCATAGGGTAATTGATTCAGAAGATTCTATCGTAGCTATTTTTGATGGCGAACATTTCAGAGAGGTGAAAAAATGATAAAAAATGGAAAATATGCTTATTATAAAGGAAATGAATATAAATTTTCAAGAGATGCTGATGGTAATTATATTATTATAACATCAGATCTAAAGAAAACTGATTGTACATTTAAAGATAAATATAATACAGGAGTATACAGTAAATTAGTGAATATATCAGATGTAGATGAAATTTACAAAATTGCAACTTATGGAAAGGTGAATGAAGAGAGGGTTTCAATTATAAAGGAAAAAAACGGAGAATATTTGGTTAGTACAAATGACTGTAAGATAGGGGAAAAGCTGAAGTTGGATCGAGTTGACAAATATGCATATGAGGGATGGTTAAATTCAAATATAGTAAAGCTTGATGAGGAAAAACAAGTTATAAAATAATTGGTTTACATGAGCAGTTGGATCAGGAGCTATTGAATTTTATTACAACAATCCAAAATCAGGAAAGTAGTACCGTAACAGCGCTGGAGAATTCTGTAGACTTATTAATTTCGAGCCTGAACAGCTGTATTGCAAAAGTAGGGTTGAACCAGGGAACAATTGCAAATTATGAAAGCAACAGCTTTTATACAGATAAGGACGTGTATGCACTTGCCAATATCAGTGAATTGTTTTATCAGCAGCATGAAGACAATAAAGATGTATATGATGCAATCTGTGAAGCGGAACAGAACCTAAAGGATGCAGCGGAAGAACGTGAGACGCAGGGAGTGTGGAAGACCGTTGCCGGAGTCGTATTGGTTGGTGTTGGGGTGGCATGTATTATTGCAACTGCAGGTGCAGGAGCCCAGAAGTATACGACGGATTTAACCGGAAACCAGACCGCAGGAATGATAGCAGGTATGGCAGCAAGTATGGCAACTGCGAAAGGACTGAATGGAATTGAAGCAGGAGCGAAGAAACTGGCGAAACCGAAGCTTGGAGATGTGGGAACTGACGGTGGCGCAGTATTAAATGATGCGGATGTGGGTTCGGCTGTAAATGGTGGAACATCAAGTAAAATAGGATATGAATATTTAGATGACCAATTAGGTAACTTAAAAGATAAAGTTAAAATAAATCAGTATCAATCAGCAGAAAGTGTTAATGCTTGGTGGGAAGCAAGAGGTTATAAATCACCTTACAAAGAGAAAACTGTTGTACAAGATATAACACTGACAGAAGATACAAAATTTGTTCGAGTATATGACGGTGTGAATTCAAATTTAGAGGGTGGATGGGTTATGAGAGCCGAGGATATCAAAGGACTTACACCTAAAGAAATTCAAGCTAAATTTGCATTAGAGTATGAACCTAAATTTATTGGAGAAGTAGAGCTGAAAGCAGGAGATACAGTACGTTTAGGTGAGGTTGGACCTAATTTTGGATTTGATGGTGGTGGAATACAAATAGATTTACAACAGCAATGGATTGGTGATTTTACTGAACTTGGAAAGATTGAAGACTGGAGGTAAATATGAGAGAAGTATCTATTGATGGTAATATTTTAAATATTGGTGGTACTAAAATCACTGTAAAATATCCAATTAAACAAGTTGAAAGCATCAGTGGAAAGTATGTTGTATTGTTAAAGATTCCACGAGTAGAACTAGGAGCAGAGGAACTTAATAATATTTTGTGTTATAATGAAAATGGCGAAATGTGTTGGCGAATAAGTGACAAATTACCGTCTAATATTGTCAGCAAAGAGCAAATTCCATATGTTGCAATTCAAATTATGAATGGGAAATTATATGCTACTGATTTCTGGGGGAGAAAGTTTAATGTTGATGTAGAAAATGGAAATTTAATGGATGTAAAAATAGTACGTTGACAGAATAAAGCAGAGAATGTCATAGATATAACAAGGTTGTAACATTTTCTTTGACGATTCTCAAACACCCATGTTACAATGGCACGCAACAGGGGGTATAAGGGGGATGAAACGCCCTCATAATACCTAAACAAAAACACAGAATCGGAGATGTTCTATTGGTGATAACCGTCGTTTTATCAGCAGCATGAAGACAATAAAGATGTATATGATGCAATCTGTGAAGCGGAACAGAACCTAAAGGATGCAGCGGAAGAACGTGAGACGCAGGGAGTGTGGAAGACCGTTGCCGGAGTCGTATTGGTTGGTGTTGGGGTGGCATGTATTATTGCAACTGCAGGTGCAGCGTCGCCCATTGTTGCAGCGGTTGGAGTAGCTATGGAAACCGGAATGACTATTTATGGAGTCGCAGATTCTGCGGAAGGTGCCCAGGATATTTATTATGGAAGCATCGGAGATATTGACAGTACCGCAGTAAATGACTTAAAAGATGTGGCATTCCAAGGAAATGAGGAAGCATATTATCTGACAGAAAGTGTCTTTGCATTTGCAGCATCCGCAATGATTCCGATCGGTCAGGCGGCCTCAGCAGGAAACCTGACATTTCGAAGTGGAGCAACAATCGTTGCAAAAGAAGGAATTGCAACAGCAGCAGGTGCAGGAGCCCAGAAGTATACGACGGATTTAACTGGAAACCAGACCGCAGGAATGTTAGCAGGTATGGCAGCAAGTATGGCAACTGCGAAAGGACTGAATGGAATTGAAGCAGGAGCGAAGAAACTGGCGAAACCGAAGCTTGGAGATGTGGGAACTGACGGTGGCGCAGTATTAAATGATGCGGATGTGGGTTCGGCTGTAAAGGGTGGTAGATATTCGAACTTAGGTAATATGTCATTTGAGGATGGAAAGCAATATTCATCGTGGAGTAAACTTAGAGAAGAGGGATTGTCACTTGAACAAGTAGAAAAAATAAAAGGCACACCAAAGGGACAGAAACCATTACCAGAAACTTATTTGAGTGAGGAATATATTAATAATCATCTAAATTCATTCAAGAAAAGTGGTGCGGTAAAAATAATGCCAAGTGAGCCATCAGGAACAATTGGTGGTAAAGGTGGTACATTTGTAATGTCTGGGGATGAACTAAGTGAAATAATTCGAAACGCAGATGGGGATGTGGCTAAAATAGAAAGTGTTTTGGGATTAGACAAAGGATATTTAGGAAGTAATCCTGTTATAGTGACAATTCAGGACACATCTAGTTTAAGACTTCCATCTGGCAATGAATTAGGTGCATGGCCGGAATACTGGGAACCAGGCGGCTATACAAGTGGTGGAATAAAAGAAGCAGTTATTAATCCGGCGAAAGAAGGAACATATACATATAAACATTTATTTGAATAGAGGTGCTTTAAAATGAAGTTAATTATAGAAGATGAGGGTATTAGTCTACTGGAAAACAAAGGGCAATATTATCTTCAGTATGATGCAGGAGCGCATATGATAAAGAAAAAAAGAATTGAAATTACAAATGAAGAGGCGGAGTTATGCCAATTAGATGTTGAAGAAATGTATAATCTTATTTTGCAATATCAAAATGATGGTGTATATGGTGAAGATGTAGTTGAATAAAATATATAAATTTAATTATGGTTATACTTTAGGACTCCAAAACCCTTAACTCAAAAAGCTATTTTACTCTCTGTCTGTTCACGAAGTGAATGACATACAGAGATTAATAATAGCTTTTTGTCATTTACCTAAAGGGGAAAGGACTCCTTATGGCGAAATTTGCCCTCAGGTATACAAAAGGATTTGTCTGACATTTTATTTCTAAGGTACTGTAAAACATTGATTTTACTGACTTGTTTCAAGTTGGTGTTTTCATTCTTACACAGAACTATTGTTTGATGAAATCAAAATGACACACAGAATATGGACTCTATGCTGGAGTTTATAAGGTCTATTTTGATAGCAAGAACAGGAAGTCCTGCTATATCAGTAACTAATTATCAGGCTGATAAAATTAGATACCAATGTTTATGCATCCAAGGTACATTCTTTTTCAACGGTATCCGGTGAGGTAGAAGGAAAACAGCTTACAGTTCCGGATTTAAATGTATCAATGGATGCTATGACAGCGTACCGGGCAGGCTTTTCACAGTTAATTGGTCTGATGAGTTATTATCAGAGCCTCCTGACGCAGGATGCCGGGAAGCTTCTCACACTGCGTGATGAACTGGTTGATGCAGAAGCTTCTTTGATGAAAATGATAAAGACAAAATAGGGGGAGTGGAGAAAGTTATGGGATTTCAGGTAAAGTATGAAGAAATTACCAGCATTCGGGAACTGATTCTGGCACAGCTTGACCGGTGGATAGAGCAGATAGATGCGGTAAGAAGCAGCATTGTAGAGATTGCTGCCATGTCGGAAATACACGGAGAGGCAGCAGAGCATGTAAGAAGCTATATGTGGGATTATCATATGAATCTTGCAAATATGATAAAAGATACGATAGAAACCTACCGGAGCAGCTTTATACTCTATACAGACTGGTATTATAACATTGATTCTGACCAGATGGCAGAGATGTCTCAGGATTCCATGGAGGGACTGGAGGAGAACATTCAGGGAGCAAGATCAGACTTTGATGCGGTAGCAGAGGAAGTAGCGGATATTGAGAGAGAACTGTCTGCTTATCTTGATGTGGGCAGATTTTCTACAACCTGTATGGAAAGCTGTTTTGACAATGCGCTTGCCGGAGTGCAGAATGTCCGCACACAGATAGGGGAATATGAAGAGGCGCACAGCCATGCAGATATGTATCCCATCGATATGATGATAGGCTATCTTCGCAGTATTATTGGTGGACAGTTAGGGGGCAGTAGTGCTACAATTAGTGCATATGATGCATCGGTTGTGAATGCAACAGAGCCTTTTCAACTGGCACAGATGATGGATGGAATGTTAAGTACATATCTCGAACAGGTGAAGGACAGGGTAAACTCCTGTGAGGAGTTCTATGAACTGCAGCAACAGCAGTGGCAGGAATCTATCCGGCTGAGAACAGAAGAAGGTATTGTGAAGACGATTGCCGGAGTCGGAACCATGATTCTGGGAGGAATGCTTGTCGTAGCAACCTGTGGTATGGCACTTCCACTGGTGACAACCGTTGGAGTTGTAGCAATTGGATTAGGCACAACTGCATATGGTTGTGCGAATGCTATAGAAGGTAGTCAGGATGTTTATGCAGGAGTAACAGGAGACCCAAGAATGGTATCGGTTAATCCAATCCGTGATACATTATTTGCCAGCAATCCGGAACTCTATTATTTAATAGGAAATGCGTTGACAATCTCAGCTTCTATGATACTGACCGGAGGAATGGCAGCAAATGCAGCAGTAAGTGCAGGAACATCCATAGGAAGGGCAGTAGTAACAGAGTATGCAAAGCAGGGACTGACGGTGGCAGCCAGCAGTTATGTGGAAAAGAGCATGACAGAAGCAACCAACAGTCCACTGGCAGGCTTTGTAGTTGGATCACTAACCGGAATGGCAACATATGGAACGCTCAGTGAGGCAGAGCTGGAAGTAGTAAATAACGTAAAAAGACCGCAGCAGTTGGGAAATGTAGGGGAGAGTGGTATAGACTTTGTATACGATATTGTAAAGGGGGTAGAGAATGGAGATGTTCCATTAAGTAATAACATTCAAAAAGGTAATTATGGTGAGATGAAGATGGATGTGTATTTTAAAAGTCAAGGATACGAGAGAATAAGTCTCGATAGAGTGACCGATTTGAATACTCCAACGCATCATGGAATTGATGGAGTATATTATAATCCAGATGGTCATCCACCATACATAATTGGAGAGGCAAAGTATGGTAGCTCAAGGTTGTCAATACTGGCTGATGGAACTCCACAGATGAGTGATAAATGGATAATTGATAGATTAGAAAATGCTGTTGGTGAAGAGATTGCCAATGATATTAAAATGGAAATGATTTTAAATCCAGATAATGTAGGTTCTACATTGGTTCATGTCTCATCAGATGGTGGAATTGATATAACAGAATTAATTGATGGAATCAAACAATAGGAGAATGAAAAATGAGAGATAGAATGAAAGATGAACATTATTTTAACACTTTAATCCAAAAGGAAAGAAAATATATAATAATGTTCGAAGATGCCGTAAAAAAAACAGCTCTTGAAAAAGGAGAATTAGATAGAAGTACTCGTAATGGATATAGTATTTTAATTAATTCCTATGAAAAAGAAATCAATTTATTATATTCTTCAGGAGAAAATTTGGAAACGATTGAAGAATGTTACAAAAAATTATTGTTTTATTATAGCAAGATGTGGGACAGAAAATATGGCTATATTGAGTTGGTAAAAGTGCTTTCATTGGGAGTATTGTTCAAAGTTAATAGGAGTGACATATTTGAATTAGAGCAGAGGCTTATATCTGAAAAGTTTGATGACTATTTAGTCAATTTCTTGATTAAAGAAATTGATTCTACTTGGGAGAGAGAAGGAGTTGAGTTTGAATTTGAAGTATACGAATGCTTAAAAAAAATTTTGGATAATGATGAAATAATAGCTTGTGAAGCATTGAAAGAGTATTTACAGGAAAAATGGTACGAAATACATAGGGAATGTGCTTGGTATGATAGTCATAAATCAAGCAAAAATGTGTATTATGGGTATTGGAGTTTTGAAGCAGGTGCTATTGCTAAAATACTAAATCTGGATGATAGTAGCTTAAAGGATGTACCATATTATCCCTATGACTTGGTTCACTATAAAAAATAAAATTTATTATGGTTGTACAAGACAGTTTCAACTTTTGTGTAAATCATATAGTGAAATAATTAATATAGTTGGTATTATTCTGAGTATTGCCCCAATCCAAAGACAGGTGCTATATCTAAAACGAAGGGTAGAGGGCATGGACAAGCCAATATTGAGTTTTTAGAAACTAATGGACTGGAATACAATATTTCCAGATGCTACGTCGCAACCATAAAATATAAGGAGAAATTTCCTGATTTGGACATAACAAAAGATATCGATTTGGCAGAAGAGTATATTTCCGGGAGCATTACCCAGCCAGAAAGTATCTAAAGGGTAAGACCGTGGAAGATTTGTGTAAGGAATTTGTTCCAGTAAGCGATAATAAATGTTCTATAAAGATTTGCGGAACAAGTCCCCGTATGTTGGAGTTGCTAGTAAAATTTTGCCGAGGTGGGAATACGAAACAAGCCTTTCTGGATGTAAAGCTGTTCCTGCGAAAACTCAGGAGATACCTTGCCAAGCAGATTGATATTACTGCTGGTATGAACCTATATTTTTTCGGTTGAGATAATGAGTATGGAAGACTTTTTATGTGGGTTGTTAAGTAAGGAGATAGTATGTCCTATTTTTCCTGATGATTTCATTTTAGAATAAATTATTATGAAACAATATAATTTTAATTATGTGAGAGTAATAATTTTTTGATATTTTCCTTAACGCTTTAAAACACCCATGTTACAATGGTATGCAACAGATGGAATATGGGGATGAAAATTTCTCATTCTACCTAAACAAAAACACATAATAGGAGAGGTTCCGTAGCTGCTATGGGCTATGGTGCATTTCCTATTTTTCTGTTACAGGGCAATCCAGATGATACAGGTATCATCAAAGGGTATACCAAGACATTCAGCTTTTCGAGCGTATTATGAGAAACGTAAAGCAGAATGTAAATCTAGCCAGCATTGATTTGTATATCCCAACGTTTAATCGGTGTTATTTATGGGATGTTAAAGAACAGTACGGAGTACCGTATGCCGATAGTGGGAAATGATGGTGGAGATAGGTAGAGAAAATAGCAAATATGTGGTAAAATTTTAGGCAGATGCAATGGTCAGCAGAAAGACAAATTGATGTTGGTGAGGTAATAGATACTCTTAAAAGCAGAGGTTTTTTATTAACTGATAAAAATATATATTTCTTAAAAAAATATGGATTATTAGAATTTGAATTGGAAAATAGAATGAATTATTTAAAGATACAGTTCATAAAAATTTTAATCCATTAAAAGCAATTGGAAAAAATCTGTATAAAGAAAGTTTAAAATATTTAGAAGATGAATATCATCATTTGTTAGCATTACAAGAAAAAATTAATACATATATATCTTTTCTTGAAGAAAAACAGTATAATGAGATATACAAAGAGGATGATATAGAGTATGGAATTATTGAAATTCATTTTTTGTATAATATTACATCGAATGCAGAGAAGTTTTTACAGTCGGTTCAAAATGTAGTCGCAGAGTTTGGCATTAAAATATAGTATTCTATTTCAGGAGAATAAATTATGAAACTTGATAAAAATCAACAGAAATTGTTAATTAGTTCAATACGTACAATTGTAAAGAAAAAGGGGTATAGAATAAGGGATAATAGTATTTATACAACTCGGGAAAATGCATATATATTTTGTGATTTTCTTATTGTTAATTCTCAGAAAATGATATATCGGATGTATATTAAAGAATATGACTATGATAATATTTTCTGGAAAATCATGCAAATGGAAGATAATGCGAAGCATAGTGATTCTTTAAGAGCATGTGGAGCATTTAGGGCACCGTCCGTATTATTGAAAAAGGGTGAAATGGAGCTTACAAATCAGTATGATGAACAAGCAGAATACCTTGTAGGGTTATTAGATGAGTATAGTCATAAGTTTATGCAGAATTATAATATTGATGAATACATAATTCATGAAGAAAATGATGTGGACGATAAAATATTGGAGTGTTTAGCATATTTGCATATGGGAAAAACGAAAGAAGCTATAGAAATAGCACAAGATTCGATTGCAAAGGGGGATGAGGGGGAATATAAAAATGAAGGAAAAACTTTTTTTGAATGGCTTTTATTAGAAGTGTAGAATATTTAATTTTCGCAACTTTTGTTACAGTGTAGATTATTACTAATTAGGATTTTAAAATATTTAAATATAAGGGAGGAAAAGCAATGAAAAAAGTGTTTGAAGATTATTTTTCAGAAATACAGGCGGATATGGTGGCAATATGCCTGTAATATGTGGAAAAAAGAGCAGAGAGGATTTATATTTATTGTTCTTGCGAAAAAGGTATGCTATCAAGTGGTTTCTTTTTTTAAGTTAATGGTAAAATTGTAAAGAAGAATCGGCTAAATGATGTTATAGTAGAGGGGCAAAAAGAATACGATGTTTCGATACCTAGACAATCGCAAGCAGTTAATATTATTAATGATGATATCGTGGCTCTCAAAAAGGTATGTCAGGAACATCAAAAGGAAATGCCAACGCAGATTAAACTGGTATATGATGTTGCAGCTAATAGATTAAATGCAGATTATAAATATGACATAATATTTAGCAATGATAAAAAGAAGACCGCATATGATGTTTTAGAAGAATGGTATCAGTTAGAAAAAAGTAAAGAGGAATAATTCTGGAAAGTTGGCACGGAAAAATGGACAATCCTCTTGATCCCCAAAGATATTGTAAACTGTTTTCCATTGTTGTAAGTCAATACAAGAATAAAACATTTATATATGCTACTGATAAAGAGGAAGTGTTTATGAAATGGTATGATGAAATAGCACACCGGAATTAAAAAATATTTTGATAGAGAGAGTATTTGTTAAACCAAAATGGTGAATACAGATACTCTTTTTTGTGCTGGAAATAAGGAGTCTATCCATTTATTTAATTATATTATTACAAATTTGGGGGAGGTTCCCCCTCTTGCATTAGAAAAATTATTAGCATTTTCGAATGGCGTTAATTATGCGTTAAATGGAAAGAGATTATTATTAGAGGAGTGTCAGGCATGAATGCATGCATGTTATCGAAGCTTACTGCTGATGAAATAAAAGCAATAGATTTAGTAATTAAAACATTTGGAGGTTATTCACCAAAAACACTTGAATTAATCAGTCATTCGCAAGCCCCCTGGATTGAAAAAAGAATTGCATATAAAGATGATGAGCCGGGGAATGAAGTAATAGATGAAACATCTTTAAAAAAATATTTTGTGGATAAGCAACTGAATACAGAAGAAAAAATAGTTTCGTATATTATGGCTACGTTAAAGATATAGTTTGAATCCCACCCCTTGACACCCATAGTATAATAAGAAGAAAACCAAGGATGAGAGGATGATAATTATGAGGCGTTCCAGACAGATGTCGGAATCAATAGAACTTGGAATCGTGCTGGCGTTGGCTGGAGGATTTATGGATGCATATTCCTATATGTGCAGGGATGGAGTATTTGCTAATGCGCAGACGGGAAATATGTTATTGCTCGGAATCAATTTATCGGAGAGAAACTGGGGAATGGCATTGCATTATCTGTTCCCGGTGCTGGCTTTTGCAATCGGAATAGCATTGGCAGATGTAGTACGGGTACATGCAAAAGATAAGAGCCTGTTTCATTGGCGGCAGCTTTCTGTATTGTGTGAAGCACTGGTACTATTTGTGGTATGCTTTTTTCCACAGAGCATGAATCTGGCAGCCAACAGTCTGACTTCACTGGCATGTGGCATACAGGTGGAGAGCTTCCGGAAGATTCATGGAAACGGAATTGCAACCACGATGTGCATCGGAAACTTAAGAAGCGGGACACAGAACTGGTGTGATTTCCATTATACGAAGAATAAAGAATCCGCGTTTAAGGGAATGCTGTATTATGGCATTATCCTGATGTTTATAATAGGGGCGATTATTGGAAATGCTTTTGTGAAATTACTGGCAGAAAAGGCAATTCTGATATGTGCAGCCGTGTTGTTCATGGCATTCATTATGATGTTTGTAGACAAAGAAAAAGCTTTGGAGCAGTAGTATTACTGCTTCAGAGCTTTTTTGATTGCGGTAAAGCTTTCTTTACTGATAACATGTTCCATTTTGCATGCATCTTCTGTTGCGATTTCCTTTGGTACACCAAGACTTTCTAACCAGTTGGAAAGGAATTCATGACGTTCATAAATCATTTCTGCAATTTCACGACCGGAGTCGGTAAGATAGATGAAGCCGGAATCGGTTACCGTAATATGATTCTTTTCTCTTAAATTCTTCATTGCTATGCTGACACTGGATTTTTTAAAGCCAAGTTCATTGGCAATATCTACAGAACGAACCACAGGAAGCTTTTTGCTCAGCATAAGAATAGTCTCAAGATAATTTTCTGCTGATTCATTTGTTGCCATATAACAACACCCCCATTAACGTTTTTTCTATAATAATACATGAATTTAGGTAAGTATAACATATTAAGCCGAACATATCAAATCATAAAGTGAATCTAAAAAATGTTTCTTAATGATAAAAATTTCTCAAAAACGTTCTTGACAACTAATGGTAGTTAGAATATACTAACCAATGAAATGAGAAAAAATTAACAATAGCACAATAGAAAAGAGGAGAGTATGATGCCTTTATCTATGGTAAAAGAAGGAGAGCCGAACGTAATTAAGAAGGTCGGCGGTAAAGAAGAAACAAGAAGATTTCTTGAGAACCTTGGCTTTGTTGCTGGTGGTACAGTAACAGTAGTATCTGAGGTAAATGGAAATATGATTGTAAATGTCAAAGAATCCAGAGTAGCAATTGGAAAAGACATGGCAAATAAGATTATGGTGTAACAGCCAGAAGGAGGAAATTATGAAGACATTAAAAGAAGTAGCCTGCGGTCAGACCGTAAAGGTGAAAAAGCTGTCCGGAGAGGGACCGGTAAAGAGACGTATCATGGACATGGGTATTACCAAGGGCGTGGACGTTTATGTAAGGAAGGTTGCTCCACTGGGTGATCCGGTAGAGGTGACAGTCAGAGGCTATGAGCTTTCTCTTCGTAAAGCAGATGCAGAAATGATTGAAGTAGAGTAATTTTTTTTGCACATAGGTTAGTAAATACTAACATAAGGAATGCTAAGCTAACATTGAAACAGCCCGACTAACAAAAGAAATATCGGACTAACAGCATAGAAAGGCTCTATGCAGGAAATTCAAAAATGATAAAAGAAAGAAGAAAAGAGGAGTAAAAAAGATGGCGATTAAAATTGCATTAGCAGGAAATCCCAACAGTGGAAAAACCACATTATTTAATGCTCTGACAGGTTCTAACCAGTTCGTAGGTAACTGGCCAGGCGTAACTGTAGAGAAAAAAGAAGGAAAGTTAAAAGGTCATAAGGATGTAACAATCATGGACTTACCAGGTATCTATTCCTTATCACCATATACACTGGAAGAAGTCGTTGCAAGAAATTATCTGATTAACGAGCGTCCGGATGCAATCTTAAATATTGTAGATGGAACTAACATCGAGAGAAACCTTTATCTTTCTACACAGTTAATGGAACTGGGAATTCCGGTTATCATGGCTGTAAACATGATGGACTTGGTAAAGAAATCCGGAGACCAGATACATATCGACAAGCTTTCTAAGAAATTAGGATGCGAAGTTGTTGAAATTTCTGCATTAAAGGGAACCGGAATTACAGCAGCAGCAGAGAAAGCAATCGAAGCAGCAAAACAGAAAGCAGCAGCTCCGGTACATGAGTTCTCGAAAGAAGCGGAAGATATCATCCGTAAAGCAGAAGAAAAATTAGGAAGTGACATTCCGGAAGAACAGAAACGTTTCTTCGCAATCAAACTTCTTGAGAAAGATGATAAGATTGCAGAGCAGATGAAACAGAAAGCAGATGTATCTGCAGAAATCAAAGAAATGGAAGATGCATTTGATGATGATACCGAAAGTATTATCACAAATGAAAGATATGTATATATTTCAAGCATTATTGGTGAGTGTATTACCAAGAATGGAAAGAAAGCACTTTCTACTTCCGATAAGATTGACCGTATCGTAACAAACCGCTGGCTGGCACTGCCAATCTTCGCAGTAGTTATGTGGGTTGTATATTATGTATCTGTAACAACAGTAGGTTCCATTTTAACAGACTGGACCAATGATACTCTCTTTGGTGAGTGGATTATCCCGGCAGCACAGAACTTCTTTGAAAATATCGGATGTGCAGACTGGCTGACAGGTCTTATCGTAGATGGTATTATCTCCGGTGTTGGTGCGGTTCTCGGATTCGTACCGCAGATGCTGGTATTATTCATCTTCTTAGCATTCTTAGAGTCCTGCGGTTATATGGCTCGTGTTGCATTTATCATGGACCGTATCTTCCGTAAATTCGGTCTTTCCGGAAAATCATTTATCCCGATGTTAATCGGTAGTGGTTGTGGTGTTCCTGGAGTTATGGCATCAAGAACCATTGAAAATGACAGAGACCGTAAGATGACAATCATGACAACAACATTTATCCCATGTGGGGCAAAACTTCCAATCATCGCATTGATCGCAGGTGCATTGTTTGATGGAGCTTCATGGGTTGCACCAAGTGCATATTTCGTTGGTATCGCAGCAATCATCTGCTCCGGTATTATCTTAAAGAAAACAAAGATGTTCGCTGGAGATCCGGCACCATTCGTTATGGAGTTACCGGCATATCACTGGCCAACAGTTGGAAACGTATTAAGAAGCATGTGGGAGAGAGGCTGGTCCTTTATTAAGAAGGCTGGTACCATCATCCTCTTATCAACTATCGTAGTCTGGTTCTTAATGAACTTTGGATGGACAGACGGAAGCTTCGGAATGTTAAGCTTTGACGGACTGGAGGGAACCGCTCTGGAAGCTGCTCAGGCAGAATGTATCTTAGCTAAGATTGGTAATGCAGTTGCCTGGATCTTCGCACCTCTTGGATGGGGTAACTGGAAGATGACAGTTGCAGCGATTACCGGATTAATCGCAAAAGAGAACGTAGTAGGAACAATCGGACAGTTATTCGGATTTGCAGAAGTTGCAGAAGACGGAGCAGAAATCTGGGGTAATCTGGCAAGCAGCATGACTGCACTTGCAGCATATTCTTACTTAGTATTCAACTTACTGTGTGCACCATGTTTCGCAGCTATGGGTGCAATCAAACGTGAGATGAACAATACAAAATGGTTCTGGTTCGCAATCGGATATCAGTGTATCCTTGCATATGTTGTATCCTTATGTATCTTCCAGATTGGTTCCTTAATTACAGCAGGAACATTTGGCATTGGAACAGTAGTCGCATTCCTTTTAATCATCGGATTCATTTATCTTTTGTTCCGTCCTTATAAGGAAAGCCAGACATTAAATGTAACAGTAAAAGCAAAATAATCCGCCATAACAGAAAGGAGTGATTACGATGGGTACAGTTATTGTTGGAGCTGTAGTTGTAGCAGTCGTTGCACTTATAATTCGAAGCATGGTAAAAGACAAAAAGGCAGGAAAATCACTGCAGTGTGGTGTGAACTGCAAGCACTGTGATGGACATTGCCATTAATCTAGATTGGAGGCAGGCATGACGCAGACGACACAGACCAGAGACAAGATAATCAAGATGCTGAAAGACCGGGGATGCCGGATGACCAAGCAGCGTCGTATTCTTTTGGATATTATCTTAGAAGATAACTGCTCCAGTTGTAAGGAAATTTATTACAGAGCGTCCAAGAAGGACAAAAGCATTGGAACAGCAACGGTATACCGTATGCTCAATGCACTGGAGGAAATTGGCGCGGTTACAAGAAAAAATATAATCGTAGTAAATCTGGATGACAAGGAAGAAGAAGCATAGCCCTCGTATCCGAAAAAATTTAAACAATGTAGACAATGTAGAAGAAAAGCCCGGAGCAATCCGGGCTTTTCATGTTGAACTTTTACATAAACTGCGTCATCATATCACTGGAATAGACCACGCTGAGAAGAACCACAGCAATGGCAGAAAGGATAATTCCTATGATGGAAGTAATCATTCCGGCAGTAGCCATAGAGTTATTATATGGCTTGGCTTTCTTGGAAAGAATTGCTGCAAAAATGCCCACAATACCAAGCCCAATCAGATAGCCGATGCAGGAAAGTACCAGACTGATAATGCCAAGAACAAGAGATACAATGGAAAGCATTCTTGCTTCGTGCTCATCATCATAAATCGGAACGTTGTTGTAGAGCATCTCTAAGCGGATGCGTCTTGATTTGCGCAGCATAACAAACATTGGAATTGCCAGCATGATAAATGACAGGGAATTAATTGCAGAGAAAGTATTGATCTGGGACACAATATTTCCGGCATCGAAAATTCCGGTGGAAAGCAGGCTGGCAAAATCAACAAGGGCATGGAAAATGACAAGCATCCAGAAATTGCGGGTAGATGCATATATCGTACAGAATAAAATACCCATCAGAGCAGCGGAGATAACCTGAATCAGGGCACTTGTAAATTTCACTCCGGAAAGGATATTTACAAAATGCATCAGACCAAAGAGAACACCGCCTAAAACAATGGCACCGGTAATGCCTTTTCTTGTTTTTGGAAAACTGTTCAGTAACAGATTAAAAATGACACCTCGAAAGACCAGTTCTTCTACCAGTCCAACCAGAAAAATAGCAACTACATAGAAGATAATTTCCAAAGCAGGTCTTACATTTCCCGCTTTTGACATACTGCAAAGATAAATCTGTGCAATAAGGCTGAACAGACAGTAAACCACAAAGAAACCGCCGGTATATAAACTTCTGAGCCAGCCGGCAACATTTTCCGTAAAGATGCGGGCATAACCAATCACAAAGGTTATAATCAGGAAAACAATCAGAATGATAAATTCTGCGATTGCCTGAAGCAGGTAGTCGTTTTGTTCATTTAATCCCGGAATTTTTCCTAAAACAAAGCCAAGCCCCAACAATAACCCGGTAAAAAGAATAACCGCTACAATAGACAGCACAATTCCAACGGGTGCTGACAGATTTTTAAATTTTTCTTTCATTGTAAAATACCTCTCCTTAGTAAATGAATCAAATATGCGTCCATTATAGCATATATTTCCGGAAGTACATAATGAAATGTAAAAGAGGCGCCATTTGCTTTTATGAAAAACATACAAATACGATGATGTGTTTTATATAAAATGCTAATTGACAGAAAAAGACAAAATGTTTAAGCTATTAAGTGGTTGTTGAATAAACAATGGGAGTATGGGCTATGAAAATAACACTTACATCTTTTATAGAATAAGGAAGTTCATATATGTCGGAATTCTCCGGCAAGTATCCCAAATAATTTATAAAACAATTTAATATAACATAATTGCAAAAATAAGTTGGGAGGATTGCCTGTAAAAAACAGGCAGTTCTCCTGATAAAAGAGGAGCTTAAACATGAAGAAAAGTAATGTGGCAGGGTTAATTGTTATAGCATTATTTGTAATCGGAATAGCTGTTGCATTGATGCAGTATAAAAGAGAACAGACATATTCGGATGAACAGAAAAATGTTCTGGCGTCAGAAAAAGTAGTATTGAGTGCAGATGAGAATTTGTTTGGAATGACAACAACAGATGCACCGGAAAATTATGATATTACCAAGGATTATTATGAGAATTATGATAACGCAGGATTGGAAAAGTATGTTATTCCAATTGCGTTTATGGATGAAGAATCATACATATTTGGAATAAGAGAAACAAAGTATTGCCAGTATGTTTATATAGATGATAGTCAGGATATAGTAGTAGAAATGACTAAGGAGCAAAGGGAAAAATGGATAAGTAAGTTAAAAGAAAAAATAGATGATATATTACAGCAACAAAAAGAAAGTAAAGTATACAATTTTAATTTTGAGAAAGATTATAAAACTTTGCAAATTGATGTTACAAAAGAAGTATTAGACCAAGAGAAAATGACTTCTTTTATGTCTTATCTTACAGCATTGTTATATCATTCGGAGATATATCAGATCCTTAATGGAAATACAGATTGGGCAGTTCAGGTTATTACAGAGGATTGGGACACCGGAAAAGAATTAATTAATATAGAATATCCGGATGAAGGATTCCGTTTATCGGATGAAAATTGGGAAAATATATAAATTGCCTGGTATGATATTAAGAATGTTTTGATATAAGAGGAAAGAAAAATATGACGAGAGATTTTTCGCCAGGGGCAAAAGAACTGTTAATGCAATATGTTGATGATGCTATTGCTTCCGGTGTATGGGAAATAATTGAGAATGGAAAAGGAGAGTTTAATCAGGCAGGACAGGACTGGTTGAGCAAACTTGGTATTTCAGACTATTTGGATAATATGGAAGGATATTATCAGAATATTATAAGCAAGCATTCTACAACGAAAGAAGAGATTGAGCAGATTTTTTCAGATGTGCAGCAAGTCGATACCAGATATATCGGAACAGTTGCCGGACTGGTAACGGCAGGAAATGCAATAATTACATATTTTACAGACTTAGCAGATAATATTAATCCAAATGGTGGAAATCTTGATATAGAAAAATTAAGAACAACACTGGAGGCTGACAGGGAACGATTAGACCAGATGCAGCAGAGTGTTGTAAGAAATTTAATTAAAGATGGAAAGGCAGAAGAAGCAGCAGAGTATATTATTTCTGTTTCAAGATTAAATCTGACGTATGATGAATTTGAAGCACTTTCAGAAAAGGAACAATTGGAGTATTTAAATCGTGTTGCTGCATGGGTATTATCAATCATTCCGGAAGTAGAATTAGAGGATGGCTTATATGAGGTTACAGTTCCACTAGGGGTAGATATGACGGCAACCTATTGTGTCAGCGTGAAGGGAACAACAAATTTTGGAAACCAATCAACGATTAACTTTGCAATAGAGAAACAACAGATAATGCTACAGTCTTTTAAAATATCAAGTGAATATTTGTTTGATAATAAACTTTCAGTAGCAGGAGAATTGAGCGAAGATGGTGAGGCTTCAGTTTCAATTATTGCAACCGAAGGAAATATGGAAGTGTCATTAGGACATGGTATATCACCAGGAACATCAAGTGTGAAGTATGAAATTGAAAAAACTCTTGAAGATAATGTAAAAGTAGCTTCATCTATTGAAGTAAAAAAAGCAAACAATACAGAAATGCCAGAATGGGAGGCAATTCCAATAACGGTAAAAGAAACAGCTATGGAAAGGAATCCTATACCAGAACATGAGTATCAGATAGATGGAGAAAAGGTTCGCGATTTAGCTATAGTTTTAGGAATAGCATATGGCTTGTATTTTTTGACAAAATGGGCAGTTGCAGTGGCATTTATGGCACCCACGGGTGGAGCGTCAATAATGGGTGCTTTGGTAGCTCCATAAGGATTAGGAAAAGAAAAATGAAAAAGAAAAACATAGTAAGAATAATCATTATAGCATTATTTGTAATCGGAATAGCTGCAGCGCTGATGCAGTATAAAAGAGAACAGACAGCATTGGAACAGCCAGAGGTCGGGGAAGAACCGGAGACAGTAGTATTAAGTGCGGATGAGAATCCGTTCGGAGTAGAAATAAAAAAGATAAATGAAAATTATGACCTGACAAGGGATTATTATAAAAATTATGATAATAAGGGATTGGAGAAATTTGTTATACCTAATATCACTACAGATGAAAGGTCATACATTATAGCATTAAGGGAATCGGGATATTGTAAATATGGTTATATAGATGAGGAAGATAATATAATAGCAGAAATGACGGAACAGCAGAAAGAAGATTGGATTGGCAATACAGAGGCGGTTATTCATAAAACAGTATTATCGGCTGATGGAGAAGATTTGTATAAATTTTCTGTATCAGAGAATTATACGATGATTGAAGCTGATGTATCAATTAATGCACATGCTACGAAAGTTATGGATAATATAATGCGTTTGCTGGAGGAAATTGAAATATATCAGATACTTAATGGAAATGATAATTGGTCAGTTAATATAGTGACAAAAGATTTTGAAACGGGACGAGAACTTTCTAATATCAATTTTCCGAAGGAAGAATGGAATTTGTCAGCAGAAATGTGGGATGAATAAAATGCAGTAACAGAATAATCTTAGTTCATTAAAGATAGGCGAAAGAATTAAAATATAACAATTATATACTTTAGAAGGAAAAGAAGAATGAAAAAGAAAAACATAGTAGGGATAATCATTATAGCATTATTTGTAATCGGAATAGCTGCAGCGCTGATGCAGTATAAAAGAGAACAGACAGCATTGGAACAGCCAGAGGTCGGGGAAGAACCGGAGACAGTAGTATTAAGTGCGGATGAGAATCCGTTCGGAGTAGAAATAAAAAAGATAAATGAAAATTATGACCTGACAAGGGATTATTATAAAAATTATGATAATAAGGGATTGGAGAAATTTGTTATACCTAATATCACTACAGATGAAAGGTCATACATTATAGCATTAAGGGAATCGGGATATTGTAAATATGGTTATATAGATGAGGAAGATAATATAATAGCAGAAATGACGGAACAGCAGAAAGAAGATTGGATTGGCAATACAGAGGCGGTTATTCATAAAACAGTATTATCGGCTGATGGAGAAGATTTGTATAAATTTTCTGTATCAGAGAATTATACGATGATTGAAGCTGATGTATCAATTAATGCACATGCTACGAAAGTTATGGATAATATAATGCGTTTGCTGGAGGAAATTGAAATATATCAGATACTTAATGGAAATGATAATTGGTCAGTTAATATAGTGACAAAAGATTTTGAAACGGGACGAGAACTTTCTAATATCAATTTTCCGAAGGAAGAATGGAATTTGTCAGCAGAAATGTGGGATGAATAAAATGCAGTAACAGAATAATCTTAGTTCATTAAAGATAGGCGAAAGAATTAAAATATAACAATTATATACTTTAGAAGGAAAAGAAGAATGAAAAAGAAAAACATAGTAGGGATAATCATTATAGCATTATTTGTAATCGGAATAGCTGCAGCGCTGATGCAGTATAAAAGAGAACAGACAGCATTGGAACAGCCAGAGGTCGGGGAAGAACCGGAGACAGTAGTATTAAGTGCGGATGAGAATCCGTTCGGAGTAGAAATAAAAAAGATAAATGAAAATTATGACCTGACAAGGGATTATTATAAAAATTATGATAATAAGGGATTGGAGAAATTTGTTATACCTAATATCACTACAGATGAAAGGTCATACATTATAGCATTAAGGGAATCGGGATATTGTAAATATGGTTATATAGATGAGGAAGATAATATAATAGCAGAAATGACGGAACAGCAGAAAGAAGATTGGATTGGCAATACAGAGGCGGTTATTCATAAAACAGTATTATCGGCTGATGGAGAAGATTTGTATAAATTTTCTGTATCAGAGAATTATACGATGATTGAAGCTGATGTATCAATTAATGCACATGCTACGAAAGTTATGGATAATATAATGCGTTTGCTGGAGGAAATTGAAATATATCAGATACTTAATGGAAATGATAATTGGTCAGTTAATATAGTGACAAAAGATTTTGAAACGGGACGAGAACTTTCTAATATCAATTTTCCGAAGGAAGAATGGAATTTGTCAGCAGAAATGTGGGATGAATAAAATGCAGTAACAGAATAATCTTAGTTCATTAAAGATAGGCGAAAGAATTAAAATATAACAATTATATACTTTAGAAGGAAAAGAAGAATGAAAAAGAAAAACATAGTAGGGATAATCATTATAGCATTATTTGTAATCGGAATAGCTGCAGCGCTGATGCAGTATAAAAGAGAACAGACAGCATTGGAACAGCCAGAGGTCGGGGAAGAACCGGAGACAGTAGTATTAAGTGCGGATGAGAATCCGTTCGGAGTAGAGATAAAAAAGATAAATGAAAATTATGATCTGACAAAAAATTATTATAAAAATTATGATAATAATGGATTGGAGAAATTTGTTATACCTAATATTGCAATAGATGAAAGGACATATATTGCCGAGTTAAGGGAATCAGGATATTGTCAATATGGTTATATAGATGAGGGAGATAATATAATAGCAGAAATGACAGAGCAGCAGAAAGAAGATTGGCTTAATTATACAGTAAATGATATCAATAGAATTATAGGACAAGGTGAAGAAGGTTTTTATAGTTTTAAATTTACTCGTAACTATGAAGAACTTCAATTGGAAATTTCAAAAGAAATACTAAATGGAAAAACAACAACACATACAGCACTCGTTATGTCATTGATATATGATTCTGAAATATATCAGGTATTGAATGGAAAAACAGATTGGGCAATACACATTGTTGGAAAAGATTTAGAAACAGGTGGTGAATTAATGAATATAAATTTCCCGGAAGAGGGATATCATATATCTATTGAAAATTGGGACAATATGTAAAATGGTAATTATTTTATACAAAAGATAGGAAAGTGAAGATACATAATAATGAAAAAGAAAAATGTAGTGGGGATAATCATTATAGCATTGTTTGCAATTGGAATAGTGGCTGCACTGATAGTATATAAAAAGATGCAGATGGTGCCGGAAAAATCACAGGTCGGGGAAGAACCGGAGACAGTAGTATTAAGTGCAGATGAGAATCCGTTTGGAATAGAGATAAAAAAGATAAATGAAGACTATGATTTGACAAGAAATTATTATAAAAATTATGACAATACAGGATTACAAAAGTATATCATTCCAGTTATTTTTACAGATAAAAGGACGTATATTGCTGAGATGAGAGAATCCGGATATTGCCAATATGGATATGAAAGCAAAGAAGAGGGACTGGTTGCAGAAATAACAGAACAGCAGCGAAAAAATTGGTTGGAATTGACGGAAAAGGATATGAAAAGGGTAATAGAGCAAAGTCAGGATGAAGAGTTATATCGTTTTAATATTAGTGATGATTGTAAAACGCTATATATGGAAGTGTCAAAAGAAATATTAAACCATCAAAATATCGCCACGATACATTCGGGTTTACTTATGACATTAACATATGATTCAGAAATATATCAGGTGCTGAATGGAAACAAAGACTGGTCATTACAGATTATCGTAACTGATATGGAAACAGGAAATGAATTGGAAAATATAAAATTCCCAGATGAGGATTATAACTTATCAATTGAAACCTGGGACAACTTGTAAAAAATGAAATTGAACGGGAGAGAAAAATATGATGAGAGATTTTTCGCCAGGGGCAAAAGAACTGTTAATGCAATATGTTGATGATGTTATTGCTTCCGGTGTATGGGAAACAATTGAGAATGGAAAAGGAGAGTTTAATCAGGCGGGACAGGACTGGTTGAGCAAACTTGGTATTTCAGACTATTTGGATAATATGGAGGGATATTATCAGAATATTATAAGCAAGCATTCTACAACGAAAGAAGAGATTGAGC
>ENA-UOJH01000851-UOJH01000851.1-human-gut-metagenome-genome-assembly--contig:-C148-NODE-851-length-25675-cov-66.140281_pt1 | contig 25675 bp, 42 predicted proteins | sample MGYA00242345_ERZ723892 | MGnify/ENA metagenome assembly ERZ723892 | reverse complement strand
GTCGGAAAACGAAAGTAGGAAGAAAACTGCTTCGTTTTCCTCCTACTCGATTTTACAAACATGAAAGTAAAGAGATATATAATAAATCAAATGTATCGCAATTCCGATTTAAGAAAGGCGATAGCGTTTTCTTTGTTTGTAAAAGCGCACTCTCGCAATTCTATCATTAAGAATTGGAATATTAACAAATTACATGATATAACAGGCGTAAGCGTAAACGCTATAAAGGCAAGATTGGCTACTTTGCGCAGCATGGACTTGATTGAAGAAACGGGCGTTGATAATAAGCACCTCGTTTTTAAATCGTTGCACAGTCATACCGCTCACCGCAACGTTGTCCTGCCGAGTGTTGAATTTAAACCTGATGTGAACTTAAAAAAGAATGCCTATGCACAAGAAATCAAGAATTTAGAAAATGTTTTAGTCGCAATGTTGCTTGTAGAAATACAGCGTCGAAAAGACTTTGCCGAACAAATGATTCAGCAGAAGCGCAACCCACATTCAATATGCGAATATACGGAAGCGGTGAAAACTTGTAATCGTTTTGGTTATGGCAGAAGATTTATAGACAAGGGTATTTCATACAAATACATGGCGGCAAAAATAGGTATGTCTATCTTTAAATCAATGCAAATAGTAAAATTCGCGGCGAATTATGGTATCGTAAAGAAAATGCGCAATATCGCCAAAAGATTCAGCATGTTTGCAAAATACACAGAAGACATGCTTACAAACTATACATATAGTTATCGTAACTGGATATATAAAATATACGCCAACAAATACGTCGTGCTATAATATGGTATATATTTGATATTGAAAAACTAAGATTTGAAATTATGCACTTTATGACAACAACAGGAATAATATTACTCGTAGCCTACGTCGCTTTTGTGGTAGGTTCAATCGGCTACACAATCGGCTTCCTTCACGGAAACTCCGCAAAACATAGCGAATATAATGAACTTTAGCCTATGGAAACAATGGATAAAGAAGCCTACGAAATCAAGAAAGACGGCATGACGCGAGCAGAACGTAGAGCGTACAAGCGTATGCTGGCGAAACAAAAGAAAACAAACTCATGGAAAAAGAAGTAAGAATACCGATTTTGGGTGTAATCGAAGAAAGCGAAACCTTTACTGGGAACGAACGCTATTTTCTTGACTATTACCCACATGGCGAAGGAGTTTATCTTGTAAAGATAGGTAGCTGTTCCAGGGAGTTACGCGATGTGCGCATCCGAAACGAAAAAACACCAAATGACAGAATAAAGTGCGATTTTGGCATATTCCCTATTCGTTCGTCGGCTATTGTCGAGGAGATAAAGAAGGAGCACGAAGCAACGTTAAAGGACTATATCGAGGAGTGTTGCGTCAAGATACTAACCTCGGTAAACGCCAATCGTGACGATGTGAGAAATGTAGACGAGAAAATGAGTGTCCTCATAAAACAACTCGCCTCTGATATCACATGTCTCAAAGAAGCTCTCAATTCTATCAAGGAAGATGGCGTTGCATCCGGCAACGGAATTAGTGAAAAGACTTTGCTTGGTGCACTGGAAATTGTAACAAAAAAGGACAATAACACGGCAAACGAAAACAGCAAACCTTATTTTCTTTTGGTGTTCGAGAAAGGCAATACCATACCGACTATTATACCAGCGGAAACAATATCCGAGATATACCCAGACGCTGACAACAAAACAATGGATATTATAACCGTAACTGGCAACGATATAAACTTCCAGAATGTCGAGTCGTTTAAAATGGTTCCTGCCGAGGAAATTAACTTTAACATGTAACAACAGATATGAAGAAAACAATCAAAGAATTTATTAACAGGCTGCGCGATGCTTGGTCTATCATAAGAGGACATAATCAAGTGCTCGTTCGCTACGATGAAGATACAAGTATGCAAGATGCATATCGTACATCATGCGCCCTCATGGGTGTTCGATGGCTTAGAAACAGCAATAATGTGGATTTTAACTCCCGATTCGGTATGTTAGACGACTTGTTGGACGACACAAACAGCATAATGATGCTCACAAAGGATGCTTACGGCAGGCTGACTTACTGCTACGACTGCAAGTCGGAAGAAGATTTTGACGATTTAATCAGCATGGAGGTGAAGTAATTTGGAAAGTGAGATATACTACATCAACATGGATGGCAATATCTACTTCAAGGTTGAAGATGGTGTTGTCTGTTCGCAAGGCAAGCAGACCAGCGTGTCGCCCGACAAGCTCTCCGACTTCCTTGCAATAGCAAAGGAGTTAGGATTTAAAACTGGGAAGTTATGAAAGCCATACTGACATTAGACAATGGGGCGAAGATTGCCGTAGACATCTTGCCCCCCCGATTGGAAAAATCCGCAGACCACGTTTTCATGATGAATACGAGCGGTGGTTTGTAAAGGAGTTTAATAAAGCGCAGCCACGAGCTGCCCACAAGGTGGTGAAGGCGCACATACTAAGACACTAATAATACAACAAATATGACAGAAGAAAGATTTTACTGCGAATGCCCGAGATGTAGCGTTCATAACAAAAAGACGCAGGATCTTGCATACAATTTGAAAGCTCTTAGAAATTCAGAGTTTGTGTTTAGCGAGAAGTTTACTCCAGTTATGTTTTTTGAGGTGCTTAAAAGCATAGTCGCAGAACTCAACAGCGAGTACAGAGGTAGAGAAATAAAGGTCGAGATGATGCGTTACATAGACACTATCTCATACACTTTCAAAGACGACCCCAATAGCGACGCTTGTCTGGGCAGTTTAAGACTTACACCGATAAAGACAATGTTCGATAGTGTTAAAAACCTCGATATATAAACCGAATTATGATAGGAATAGTATTAACAATCATCAATGTCATCGGTCTTGGAGGTACCTGGTACTTTCTCGGCAGAGCTTCAATATACAAAATGATAATAGAGGACTACAAGGAATTGTTGGATATTGCAAGCAGAATGAAAATAACAATAGAAGCCTATGAAGCTAAGTATAACACAAAAGAAACGGAGAAAGAAAATGGAGAACAAGATTAACATTGCGGAAATACTCCGCGATATGCCAAAAGGTACAAAGCTGTATTCGCCGCTGTTCGGCAAATGCGAGTGCATAGAAGTTGTTAACAGCAAATATCCTATTGTTATTAAAGCTCAAAGTGCAAATGGCGCAGTAACCGAAGACTTTAGTGGAAACGGCCGTTTCATTGACGGGTTGGAAGATGCGGAGTGTTTACTCTTTCCCTCTGCCAAAATGTGTTGTTGGGACAAGTTCTTCAAGCGTGGTGATATTGTGTATAATCCGCACAGCCAAATGTACGCTGTATTTGAGTGTTGGGCAAATGATGATTACACAGAGTTTAATACCACAATCAACTACTACAAAGACCACACCTTTGGCGAAGAGGATGTGTGCGACACAGAATGTTTTGTAAAGGCAAATGATGAACAAAAAACATTGTTTATCGCAGCAGCAGAGAAGTATTACGGCGGCAAGTATAACCCCAAAACGCTGCAAGTAGAGCCTGTTAAGGTTGTTGAGCCTAAATGTTCATTCAAGCCGTTCGACAAGGTGTTAGTGAGATGCAACGAAGATAGCGTATGGCGTTGTGAACTCTTCTCTCACTACAACACATTCAATAAGCAATGCCCTTACGTCTGTTTATCAAGTGTCTACAAGTACTGCATCCCTTATGAAGGCAATCAACATCTGTTAGGCACAACAAACAATCCCAAATAATGCTAACATGGCAAAAGACTTCTCGCTTGCAGATGTCAATTTCCGCGAGACAGAGCATATCGCTTTTGCGGATAAATATATCACATCGTATGTGTCAACAGACATCGTGCCAAAGATATACATGAGCGTGCATACTCCTCGTGACGCAACAGGGCTTGTTTCAGGCAAGCCCAAGCGTTACTTCCGCACACGATACAGCGCATGGGTAACGGAAAAGACATTTGCCAAGCAATATCAGAAAATGAGAGAAAAATTCTAAGTATGATAAATCTTTCTTTAGATAGACACGACTTCCTTTATGCAGTTGAGGGCTTCGCAAGTGGTTCTCACCTCCGACAGCACGTTTGGCAGGAGATTGTGTATAAGTCAATTCCGCAGATGTCAGACGACGATATGGACTACTTCTGGTTCTATATGCGACGCGACATCTTCAAGCAATACTTCTACGAGCTGAACGGCAAGAAGAACACGCACTTTGGTTACGAGGACTTCATGCACGCACTCGCTGCTTTGCACAGAGGAAACCGCTATAAGGTAACATTTTACAGCGAGATAGAGCACAAGCAGCTCCAAGCTCTCTGCTACCGCTTTGAAGGCGAATATCATCCGCTTTATCTTTACATCGGGGGCAAGGTAGTCGGCAAGACGAAGAAAAGCAGCGGCTTGCAATCGTTCAATGCGTCTGTTCCGAACGAGTGGATAAAGGCAGTTGCAAAGCACAAGACACCCGAAAACGAACACGTAGAACTCGGCAGAGAAGAATGGTGGAACGACTTGGAGATTTTCGATAACTTTAAAACGAAACTATTATGATTGACGAAAAGAAAATACAAGAAGCAGCAGCCGGCAAGTTTAATGTAGGAGGCTTGGTGAATACTGTCGAACGAATTGCCTTTAAAGAAGGTGTTGAATGGTTCAAGAAAGCTCTTTGGCACACGGAGAAAGAAATTCCAGAGGACGGAAAGATGATACTTGTTAAAAGATGGAATCCCGATGGAATGTGCAGAGATTATAAACTATTCAATACTGTCGAAGATTTATACCTCGCAGACTTTGATAGAAAGCTCCAGTGGGAAAGTTTTTGCGAGTTCCTCGTCTTAGACTTCACATGGTGCTACATAGAGGACTTGCTGCCTAACAAATAAATATTAAGTATATGGAACAGAGATATATAGTAGGCGACTGGGTAAACTATATGGGAGTAAACCCTTCAAGATATGCGTTGGTTGACGCAGTAGAAGGGACAGATGTCTCACTCAGATCAGGCAAGGATCTGTATGACGCAAACTGTTTTGAAATAGAGCCTATCCCTTTAACTGTCGAGGTGCTAACATACAACGGATGGAAATGGAGTGACGAACACGAAGAATTTACCAATCATGGAGTAGCGATATACCCTGTGGGCAACTACTATCGCACCGATATTTTTAACATGAAAATACGGTATGTTCACGAACTCCAACATCTGCTATTCGGTTTGGGTTTGGATAATTATATGAAGATGCCAAAGAATTATATATTGCCGAAAGGAGGCGAGGAATGATTAAAGCTAAATACTGCGAGTGTAAAGCATTTTGCTTCGCTAACAAAAAACATTGGCAGTTTTTTGCACTGCCGGCTATCGGCGCATCACGCCATGATGATAGAGTAACAGTAGGTTTTGTCTGGCTGTTTTTCTCAATTTATCTACGAATCGCATTAAATTCCCAAAAGAATGATTAAACCAGAAGACTTAAGAATAGGCGACCTTGTAAGAGTAAACTGCGATTGCATATATCCGAAAGGCACGAAATGCGTTGTTACCGATATAAATCCCCTAGCAGTCTTTGAAGACAAAAAAGGAACCGCCTGTCTAAGCGCTATCAATGATGACGATGACGGACCATGGTGGATTTGGTGTTGTTACATTGAAGGTATACCTCTCACGCCTGAACTCCTCGAAAAGAACGGGTTTAAGGAGGAGCAGCATCAAAAGGAAGGCACTTCAGAATGGTACGACTTCTACCATTACGACCTCGGCATTAATATCGTGTATGAGGTCGAAGGAAATAAGTTTGCCGCCTACCTTGACGGCAAAAAGTTACGAGAAATACAATACGCTCACGAACTCCAACATATCCTTTGGGCGTTGGGGTTGAACGCAGAACTAAAAGTATAAAAGAGATATGAAATTTGGTATTATTGATTTTATGATGGCATCGCTTCAGATAGCCTTCATCGTAATGAAACTCTGCGGAGCAATCAGTTGGTCGTGGTGGTTAGTTATGCTGCCCATTCTCTTGGTTGTAGTGTTTAACGTTCTCGTACTCCTTCTTTACGTTTGCATAGAGAAGTATAAGTCGCATCTACTCTTCAAGCAGTATGGCACCGACAATAAGTTGGCTATTCGCTTGAAAAAGATGCAGCAGGAAAGGGAGAATCTTATGAAGCAGAAGAATAAGTAATAATGTCTTAACGAAAATATAGAGCATGAAGAAGATTATGTTCAATGACAAGTACGGTCTCACACAGGCCGTACTTGACGGTCGAAAGACGCAGACAAGGCGTATGCTAAATCCTACAATGTTTTTTCAAAGATCGGAGACCTACGAAGGGTGGTCAAATGAGGACATTAGTGCATGGAAAAGGTCATGTAATAGACGGCTCTACGAAGCCCAAGGAGATACGCTTCAGCAGATGCTTGATTACGCATTGTCATCTTCACGTTACAAAGTCGGCGAGGTGGTAGCTGTGGCGCAAAAATATAAGGATATTGCTTTAGATATGCCAGCAGAACTTGCTGCGGAGTTGATAAAACAACCAGGTTGGAAGAACAAGATGTTTGTTAAGGCAGACCTTATGCCCCATCATATTTGCATCACCAACATCCGCGTAGAACGTCTGCAAGACATCAGTGAAGAAGACTGTCTAAAAGAAGGCATTTGGCGTGACGACAACGTAGGGCTTGAAGGCGTAACGTATTGGTATCATGGTCTTGCTAACTCCTCGTTCCGAACAGCGAAAGAAGCCTACGCCTCCCTGATAGACAAAATCAGCGGCAAGGGCACATGGGAGAGCAATCCTTGGGTTTTCGTATACGATTTTGAACTTGTAAAATAAACATTATGAACGAACAAATGAAACAGTACACTGGTACAAAGACAGTGAAGGCTATGCCTATGACAATGGGTGAAGCCTACGAGCGCAAGCTCTTGAAAGAGGGTGTAAGACCCTCTGAGTGTGAAACAGACAAGGCTGGCTACCTCGTTGAGTACGAAGGCGGCTATCAGTCATGGAGTCCGGCAGATGTATTCGATAAGGCTTACAAGCCGTCCGAAACGTTCGTCAACAGAATGATTCTTGAACTCGAAGACCTTGAAAAGCGCATGTGTAAATGCAATAACTTTCTTTCTTCGGATGAGTTCAGTGCTTTAGACGCACTTTCTCGTGCTTTGTTGACTGTGCAAAGAGGGGTGATGGGGCAATATTACTTTGTCTTGGCAGACAGATTTATAAAGGCAAATAAGATGAAAGCTAAGCTGTCCAATTTTACATTCGGCACGGCAGTACTTTATCTTAAAGCAGGCATGGCTGTCCGCAGAGCTGGTTGGAATGGCAAAGGTTTATTTGTTGTCAAGCAAGTACCTGCTCGTATTTCAGCCGACATTATCCCTAACATGCAGTCACTTCCTCAGTCTGCCAAAGACATCATTATGGCACGTGCTGAACCACACATCGCTTACACTAATCAGATGCTCATAATTCACCCAGACGGACGTGCCGACTCTTGGGTTCCGTCTTCGAGTGATGTATTTGCAGAGGACTGGGAGTTGGTAACTGAATAATAACTCTCTCCCCAGTGACAGTGGGGAGAGAAGTTAGTAATCATAAGACAATGAATAAAGAAAAAGCTATTGAGTTAATAAAAGAGGTTAAGGATAGCCTCTTTCTTACAAAGGGTTTGTACATGGGCAAGGACGAGCACCTTATGGCATATATGGATTTGAATATACAAAGATGTGAGCAAGCTATAAAAGTACTGGAGGATTAATATGACAGAAGAAGAAAATTGGAAAGATATTGTTGGTTACGAAGGTTTATATCAGATTAGTTCTATTGGTCGGATAAAATCCCTAAAAAGATACAAGGTAGGTAAAGAACGTTTAAAGAAACCATCTATTGGAAGAGACGGATATGAGTATATTATGTTATGGAAGGAGAATAAAGTTAAAAGATTTTCCGTACATAGACTCGTTGCGTCTGCTTTTATAGAGAATGCTGAGCATAAGCCAGAGGTTGACCATATTGACACAGATAAAACAAATAATAACGTAGATAATTTAAAATGGGTTACAAGAATAGAAAATCAGCACAACCCATTGACAGCAGTTCGCGTAAAGAATCAAATAAGACATCCGAGAAGCGAGGAAACAAAACGGAAAATTGGGAAAAGATGTTCTGTGCCAGTTTTTCAATACACTTTAAATATGAAATTCGTAAAAGCATACCCTTCTGCTGCGAGTGCAGCCAGAGATACAGGAATATGTTCTGAGTTAATCAGAAAGTGTAGAAGAGGTTTTTATAAACATGCAGGAGGTTATATATGGACATTTAATAAATTGAAGGAGGAGTAAGTTATGAGAACAATCAAATTCAGAGGCAAGCGTCTCGACAATGGCGAATGGGTGTATGGCGACTTACTCCATCTCGTAGACGGAGTGTACATAAGCAACGACAACGGAAATAACATGGCGCAGGTTGACCCCGATACGGTCGGCATGAACACTGGGCTGAAGGACAAGAAAGGCAAGGAGATATACGGCGGAGATATTCTTGCGCACAACGGAGAGCCTATTGGCTATATAGTGGACGGCGTGCGCGGCTACTGCTTTGATGTGATATACTTTTCGCCCGAATACGAAGAGTCATGGTCTTTATACGGAGTTGTTATAAACGACTTTCGGGGCGATGTAGAAATTGCCGGCAATATCCACGACGACCAGAAAACGGCGGAGTTTTGAACATAAGAAATTAATAAAACAATGAGAAAAATTAAGTTTAAGGCTAAGCGGCTTGACAATCAAGAATGGGTTTATGGATACCTCTACGAGGAAAATGACAATACATACATTATCGAGGACTGCCAAAAGGAAAGCATGTTGAATAGAAACATTCCCTATAAGGTAAACCCCGATACCGTCTGTCAGTTCACTGGCTGCAAAGACAAAAGCGGTAAAGAGGTATATGAGGGCGATGTTGTAGAAGTTGCTTCATTTTTATATAAGATAGCGTGGTCTGAAACATACGGTGCTTTTAGATTGAGAGAAGATGACCCAAAGGGCGGTACAACTTACTCTCTTGGGGCAGATTTATGCTGGTATGCTGTTGTTAAGGGCAATATCCACGATAGACAGAAAGGAGGCTTATATGCAGGAAACAAAAATAACATTTAAGGTTCAAGTGACGTACGATGAGAGTCGTGTCATAATCACAGAACTGTCAATGACACAGCCTATAAGTTTCGGTGTTGCCGCAGGTATCTTTAGAAGCCTTGCAGACTTTCAGGAAGAATGGAATGAGGAACATGACATAGAATTCAAAGAGCTATGACACAAGAAGAAGAGAATCGGCACATAAAGAAACTGAAAGACGCTGGGTTTGACTGCGGCAGCAGCAGGTCAATACTCGAAACTATACAGCTCTTGAAACTCTCAAAAGGAGAAACACGGAAAATTTAATAAAAACAAGCAACAATGAAACAGGCAGATTATATCAGACTGACGGCGCAGATTGCCGTGCTGAAAGAAATTGCCGTTGATTACAGCGGCAAGACGATAGACAACATCATACAACAGCTCGAAGCAATTAAGAAGGAGGTAGAGAATGATTAGAGTAAACGCATACCGCTGTTCGCACTGCGGAAAGCTGTTTCTTACGGAAAGACGTTGCATAAAACATGAGGAAAAGTATTGCAACAAATCTCCTTGCAATATCGCAGCTTGCTATTCGTGCAAGTGGTACAAGGAAACGGAGCAAACTACGACTATTACAAGGACAGGGGTCAATCCGCTGACAGGGTACGAATACGAATACGAAAAAGAGGTTCGCATAAATCTATGCTTGAAGCATCATAACGCCAAAATGTTCAACTCGTTTCATGCGTCAGAAGAACTTGTTGAGGATGCTGAGAATGGCGGTCTCTGTATCATGCCGACGATGGAAGAAGGCTGTTTGGACTATAAAAAGAAAAAGAAAGAATATGAAGATTAGAAAAACAAAGAAGCGTTACAAAACCATGTTTCTTGCATCGTCTTACTGTACTAAGGTAAAGTTTAAAAAGATAGGTACATTAATCAAAACACTGTGCGGTGTGTTTGTTATATACGAGGTACGCAGGTGGTATCGTAAAATAGAATTGACAACTCGACATGTTGTGAGCATAAGAGTTGCGCGTAGAAAACAATTTCAATAAAACTCGAATTATGAACAAAAAAGTAAATAAAATTTCCTTCTCATGGGAGCAGCGTAGCACGCTTGATACCGAGCGCGTGGGCGCTATGTATTGCTTCAAGCGTTGCGATGTTAATCAAACTTAACGGTATGGTACAATTTCAAACATGGGAGAACGGCTTGCATATTCTTATCACAAACGAGGCGTGTCGAGGAAGCGTGCAAGTTTGTTTCCCTGTTAAACAGGAAGATAAAGAGAATATATGCAACGCCGATTGTATACTATACGCATTATGGGTAGACCCACAATGGCGCGGCAAAGGCGGCGGCAATTATATGTTAAGAGCCGCCGAATATAACAGCAAATTAAAGGGTGCTAAAACTATTGCTCTAACATATCATCGTTTAGATACTCCTAAATGGGTACTTGATTGGTATATAGCTAATGGCTATCAAATCAAGGATGAGGATGAAGAATATAAAGTATTGGTTAAGACGCTATAAATTAAATCAAATAACAATGGAAATACTTAAAGAAATCAAAGTTCCTACAGGTGAAATCTACACCGCAAAAGGAGACAAAGGCGTGTTGGAGTTTCTGACAGTAGCCGACTACGGAAAAGATGCAAACATCAAAGCCGACTTCCTCGGCATAACAAGAGAGCTGAATGGTGTGCCGAACGGAACGCCGATGCCCCTAACCGAAAAATGGGTGATAACAATTTCTACACAGTACGGCTGCTCAATGAACTGCAAGTTCTGCGACGTGCCGAAAGTCGGGCCTGGGCGCAACGTAACTCTGAACGACCTGCGTAACGAGATAACAACGGCGTTAAGTATGCACCCAGAGGTTAACCATACCAAGCGTCTTAACGTACACTATGCGCGCATGGGCGAGCCGACATGGAACGAGGCTGTAATCGAACACGCACGTTTCTTCTTGCGTGATGATATTATTCCCTACATCGGAAATTCACTTGTACATCCTGTAGTAAGCACAATGCTCCCGAAGCATAATTGTAACTTGTATGATTTTATCCACAAATGGGTTAGAGTTAAGAATACCGACTACAACGGAAACGCAGGCTTGCAGTTCTCTATAAACTCTACCGACGACGCGCAGCGAGAATACCTGTTCTCGGGAAACGCCTTGCCATTGAGAGATATTGCAGAACTTGCCGACACACTTGAAACTCCGCGCGGTCGCAAGTACACCCTTAACTTCGCGCTTGCCGACGACTCAATCATTGACGGCAAGGTGCTTGCTTCGATGTTTGACCCACGCAAGTTTATGTGTAAGATTACACCGCTTCACAGAACAAACAGCTGCGAAGCCAACCACATTCAGACAAGTGGAGGTTACGACTCGTTTGTGCCGTACAAGAAAGTGGAAGAGGATTTGAAGGCAAACGGATTCGATGTAATCGTGTTCGTTCCGTCGTATGACGAGGACAACGGACTGATTACTTGTGGCAATGCAATCCTGTCCGGCAAGAAGCCGACATCAAGCTACAAAGAAGTGGTATTTTAATCTGATAAACAAAATGAGCAAAAAGAAAATTTACATATCATCACCGATTACCGGCTACAATCTCAACGAGCGACACAAGTTCTTCGCTCGGATCGAGAAGGAGTTGACAATTCTCGGCTATAAGGCAGTCAATCCCATGAGCAAACCTTTGTCTGACTCTGCGCCGTACACAGAGCACATGAAAGAGGACTTACGCCTGCTTCTCGGCTGCGACGGCATTATTGTTCCAAACCGATGGCGGTGCTCGAAAGGCTGTGAAACAGAACGTCATGTGGCGGACGTTTGCGGAATACCCGTTGTAGGCGTGATAGGCGAAGCGCACGATTTGCAAATCGTAAACGCTATATAAGCATAAAAGGTAGGGCAATTTGTTTGTCCTACCTTTTATTATATAATACATAATCAATTACTTTTCTGTTTGCTTCGTCGACAAATTTCGCATCTTTACGTATGTATATATTTGTCATTCGATGTGCAGACTTATGTCCTAAACAATCGGCTATCACATCCGTGGGTACGCCAATTTCATAAGCAATAGTAGCAAACGAATGGCGTGTCCAGTATGTCGTTAGGTTGGGCACGCCGATTTCTTTGCCAAGTATTTTCAGCACGTCTTCGAACCTTTTCATAACATTTGTGTACGCTTTCTTGTCAAATAGCGAGATTAAATGCTCGCTGCCTCTGTAACGCTCTATTATTTCCTGCGCTTCGGGCTCTACTTTAATGTCGTAAAGCGTGCCTGTCTTGGCTCTTTTGTATGACACACGCCCATTTTCTATGTTGGTAAGCCTTGATAGGTCTACAAGGTTTATACCCATGAGAAAAAACATTAAAAAGAATAAATCGCGATATTTAGCATGTGCTCTTGTAAGTTTTAAAGAATACAGCTCGCGCAATTGCTCAACAGACAAGGAGCGTTTTGGGGTTTCGGTTCGCGGAAGCTTGTAGCTGTCAAATACATAATAGTTTATAATGCCTTTCTTTTTCGCGTAATTAACAACAGCCTTAATGCCTCTTAGTTTTGTGGCAATAGTATTTGTTTTATTGCCTTTGTTTTTTAGGCGCCTCACATACGCCTCCAGCCAGTCAAAATCTATGTCTTCGAGTAAAAGTGTATCGTAATCACAAAAATCAATTATGCTTTGCCGAGTCGTATTGTATATTTCCAGCGTGTTCGCATTTTCTTTGGTAGCCACAAAGTTTTGAAATTGAGTTTTAAAAAGACCGTTCTCCAGTTGTTCATCTGTGCACTCATTATTCAAATAATCTTGCAGTTTTTTGTTGCTGTAAAAACGCAGCTTTCCTTCTTTTTGTAAAGACGATAATTTTTCGCACGCCTCGTAGTATTGTTTGGCGAGGCGTGCATTTATGATTTTTCTGTCCGCTCTTTTGATTACCTTTTGGCTTTCGGCATCCCATTCGTTTTCTTCAAGCTCATAACCTGTAGGCAGGTACAAGACATTCTCTTTTCTCGCAATTTTTATGCGCACAGGAAATTTGCCGTTTTTTAATCGATACCTTTTGTCAAGCCTTATTGATACCTTTATCATGTCGCTTGTTTTTGCACGTTTTTTGCACGTTTCGTGATTGTTTTTGCTTTATTATGCTTCCGTTTAAGAAAGTTTGAGCATTCGCAAACGTTGTAAACATGGGCGTTACTGTTTAATATCTTAGGTTTTTGAAAAATACCTGCTTATATCTGTTAGATGTGTCCATATTATGAGTTTTTATTTTTGATTTCTGAGTTTTGAGTTGTTGTCTGCGGCAATATATAATATAATCAGATGGCAATATATAATATAATCCTGCGGCAATACAATATAATAAGGTAGGGTGTCTTTATTTGTCGCTGTGCCAGAAGTCCCAGCTTGCGAAAGCCTGCAACAGCAGCATCTCCAGTCCGTTCTTGGTGTTGGCGCCATAGCGTGCGCCCTTCTTCATGAACAGCGTCTCGTCCGGATTGTAGATGAGGTCGTAGAGTATGGTGTGGCAGTCCATAGCCTCGTACGGCAGGTCGGGGCAGGTGTCAGCCTTCGGGTACATGCCCAGCGGAGTGCAGTTGACGATGACGTTGTACTCCTTTATCAGTTCCGGCGTCACCTCCTGGTATGTTATGCAGCCAGGCTTCTTCGTGCGGCTCACGAACAGCGTCTCGAGTCCGAGCGACTTGAGTCCGTAGTTGATGGCGAGCGATGCGCCACCCGTGCCGAGTATGAGTGCTTTCTTATGGCAAGGTTCGAGCATTGTCTCGATGCTACGTGTGAAACCGATTACGTCGCTGTTGAATCCCTTCAGTATCACGTTCTTGTTTTTGTGCGTCACGCGTATCACGTTGACAGCACCTATGGCGCGTGCTTCCGGACTAAGCTCGTCGAGGTAGGGTATCACCTGCTGCTTGTATGGGATAGTCACGTTGAGTCCGCGCAGCTCCGGGTTTGAAGCGAGAATCTCCTTCAAGTCTTCTATCTGCGGAATCTCATAGTTTATGTAGCGCGCTTTGATGCCTTCGTTTGCGAACTTCTCGTTGAAGTAGCTGATGGAGAAGGAATGTCCCAGTGGGAAACCGATTAAACCGTACTTGTCCATAGTGTGAATGTTGATGTTGAGATGTTGAGGTGTTGATGGGGTGATGGGTGATGGGGTGAGATGTTGATGGGTTGAGGTGTTGAGATATCTCTATTTTGTAGCGAGATATAGCGTGCAGATGCCGAGCGTCAATCGCTTGAATGTAGCTTCGGCGAAGCCCGCTGCCTTCAGTATCCCCACCATTCGTTCGCCTTGCGGGAACGCCTCGATAGTAGCCGTGAGGTACGAGTAAGCCACTCTGTCGCCCGAGATGAGACGTCCGTATATGGGCAGCACCGTGTGCGAGTAGACCTTAAACAGTTGCTTCATCGGGAACATCACAGGCGATGTCAGTTCTACGATGCAGAGATGTCCGCCCGGTTTCAGCACGCGGCACATCTCGCGCAGTCCCTGGTCGAGGTTCTGGAAGTTACGAATGCCGAACGCCGCAGTTACGGCGTCGAACGTGTTGTCTTCGAACGAGAGCGCCATGCAGTCTTCCTTGGCGAACGATATCACGCTGTCGAGCTTCAGCGCCTTCACCTTCTGTCTGCCCACATTCATCATTTCCTCGCTGATGTCGGTGCCGGTCACTTGCTTCGGCTGCAGCGTCTGTGCCGCCTGTATGGCGAAGTCGCCCGTGCCAGTAGCGATGTCGAGAATGCTTTGCGGCTTGTAAGGCTTCAGTCGGTTGAGAGCTCTCTTTCGCCACAGCTTGTCAATGTTCCACGACAGGCGGTGGTTGAGCTTGTCATACGAGTGTGCGATGTTGTCGAACATCTGTTCCACCTGCGCGCCCTTCTCCTCTTTGTCGTTGTAGGGCTTTATCTTTTCCTGTCTGTAAACCATTGTCTTTATTTGTTTTCTTTGTTCTTTCCGTGCCCCTATTAGGTGCGGTTTCTCATATATGTATATATAATAATGTAGGGTGTAGAATATCAGATGTCGCAGGAATTTGTTTCCCGACATCAGATATTCTGCACCCGTTATGCGTTGCTACTTGCGTGTAGCGAGGTAGTCAGCCACGTTCTTCTCGATGCGTGCTGCGATGTCGCCCTCTTCTACGTTCTTGTCGAACTTCTCGCCTGTGATATGCTCGTAGAGTTCGATGTAGCGCTCGCTCACGCTCTCTGCATATTCGTCGGTGATTTCGGGCATTGTCTGTCCGGGTTCGTTCATGAAGTTGTGTTCGATGAGCCACTGGCGTACGAACTCCTTAGAGAGCTGCTTCTGCGGCAGTCCCTTCTCAAACTTCTCCTCGTATCCGTCAGCGTAGAAGTAGCGTGAAGAGTCGGGAGTGTGAATCTCGTCGATGAGATATACCTTACCGTCGCGCTTGCCGAACTCGTACTTTGTGTCTACGAGGATCAAGCCGCGCTGAGCAGCCATCTCCTGGCCGCGCTGGAAGATGCGGCGTGTGTAGTCCTCCATCACAGCATAGTCCTCAGCACTTACGATGCCCTGAGCGATTATTTCCTCCTTAGAGATGTTGAGGTCGTGTCCCTCGTCTGCCTTAGTTGTCGGAGTGATGATAGGCTCCGGGAAACGCTGGTTCTCCTTCATACCCTCCGGCAACTTCACGCCGCAGAGTTCGCGGCATCCGTCCTTGTATGCGCGCCATGCCGAGCCAGTAAGGATAGAGCGGATGATCATTTCAACGCGGAAACCCTCGCATTTCAAACCTACGGTTACCATCGGGTCTGGTGTGGCGAGCTTCCAGTTGGGGCAGATGTCTGTAGTGGCATCAAGGAACTTGGCTGCAATCTGGTTCAGAACCTGTCCTTTGAACGGAATACCCTTCGGCAGGATAACGTCAAACGCAGAGATTCTGTCTGTTGCTACCATTACAATCACGTCATCGTTGATGTCATACACGTCGCGAACTTTTCCGTGATACACGTTTTTCTGACCTTCGAAATGAAAATCGGTCTTTGTAAGTGCTTTCATAACTGTTTTTTAATTTTGAGTTTTTTCGTGAGCGTCGTGAGCGTCGTAAGCATTCACGATGCGCGTCACAAGCTTATGTCTTACGATGTCTTTCTGTCCGAGTTTTACGAAGCCGATGCCCTCCACGTCCTTCAGTATGTCGAGCGCCTCGGTGAGTCCGCTCTTCTGTCCGCGCGGCAGGTCTATCTGCGTCATGTCGCCGGTGATAATCATCTTCGTGTTCCATCCCATTCGTGTGAGGAACATTCGTATCTGTGCCGGTGTAGTGTTCTGCGCCTCGTCGAGTATCACCACAGCGTCGCTGAGTGTGCGTCCTCGCATGAAGGCGAGCGGAGCAATCTGTATTACGTTCTTCTCCATCATGTCCTGCAGCTTCACGGCGGGCAGCATGTCTTCGAGCGCGTCGTAGAGCGGCTGCAGGTACGGGTCTATCTTGTCCTTCATGTCGCCTGGCAGGAAACCGAGCTTCTCGCCAGCCTCCACAGCCGGACGCGAGAGTATTATCTTGCGTATGGTCTTCTCCTTCAGTGCGCGCACTGCCAGAGCTATGCTGAGGTATGTCTTTCCCGTTCCGGCGGGGCCGGTGGCGAATATCATGTCGTTCTTCTCGTATGCGTCCACCAGCTGCTGCTGGTTCTCGCTCTTGCACTTTATCGGCTTTCCCGAAATGTTGTACACGATGACGCCCTTCACGCTGTCGGCCTTTGTCTGCTTGCCCTTGATGATGTCGAGAATGTCCTCGTCGTTGATGTTGTTGAACTTCAGCACATGTCGGCGCATCTTCTCCACGTTCTCCTCGAAGGCAGCCATCTCTTCTTCGTCGCCCAGCACGCGTATCACGTTGTCGCGTGCCACTATGCGCAGCTTCGGGTAGAGCGACTTTATTATCTGCAGATGCCCGTTGCCCACACCGTAGAATACTACGGGGTCGATATCCTCTAATATGATATGTCTTTCTATCAAAATATTCAGTCTACTATTTTGGATGCAAAGTTAATGAAAATACAAGACAATACAAAACAAACAACAATAAAAACAAGAGCACATGTTTTGTATTGTCCTCGATTTTGTCTAAATTTGCATCCATTATGATGAAAATTTCTCCTAAAAGATATACGCAGGCGTTCGGCGTGGCTGTTGTTTTGCTCGCCATGCTGCGCTGCACCCATCCCGAACTGGCGTTTGCGCCAGCAGAAAAGTCTGTAAGTCAGGCCGACAGCGCAGTCGTTGCCGACAGCTTGGCTGCCTCCGATTCGCTCCGAACAGAACTGGCTGCACAGTCGGCTGCCATCTCCCGAAAGGAGGTGGCGAGCGTGCCCGCCGCAGCGCCCAAGCCATTGGGTCGCCCGTCGCGCTTCTTCGCTGCCGACGGCACTCCCGTGAAGAACCGCATATACAGCGTGCCCCACTTCGGCAACACGTTCCCCGATCAGAACGATGTGCAGCTCGTGGCTGCCGCGCGCTACGGCGTGAAGGCGGTTGTTGACCGTGCCGATGCCGAGCACCGCAAGTCGGAACTGGTGTATGTGGGCAGCAATCCGTTCTACCACATCGACAGCCGTATGCGCAGCAGCATACCTTATCTCGTGCCGCGTGCCGCCATATTGCTTCAGGATATAGGTCGCAGCTTCTTCGACAGCTTGCAGACCAAGCAGATTCCGCTGCATAAGGTGATCGTTACGTCGGTGCTGCGCAGCAAAGCGGACGTGGAGAAGTTGCGTCGCCGCAACTCTAACGCCACCGAGAACTCGTGCCATCTCTACGGCACTACGTTCGACATCTGCTACAACCGCTACCACACCGTGGAGGACCCCGACGGACCGCGCCGCCGACAGGTGCGCAACGACTCGCTGAAGTGGGTGCTCTCTGAGGTGTTGCGCGATATGCGCGAGCAGAAGCGATGCCTCGTGAAGTACGAGGTGAAGCAGGGATGCTTCCACATCACGGTGAATTGAGGTGTTGTGGTGTTGAGATGTTGATGTGGTGATGTGTTGACATTTGTGTAGGAGGGTATGGTATCCTGCCATACCCACGCAGCCTCAAGGTTGTAATGATATCGCAGCCACAAGGTGCATTGCCCTTCCTTCCATGCTATTATAAAAAAAACGGAAACAATGGAAATAGAACCGATAGCTTTTTTTCGTTCGCCCTTTGTCACTAAGTTCGGCATACCCAAGCAGAGCGGACTTGCCGACACGCTACGCGGAACGATAGAGTTCGTGCCGAAGTATCGCAACGCCGACGCTCTGCGCGGCATGGAGGACTTCGACTATCTGTGGCTCGTGTGGGAGTTCTCTGCCAACAAGCACGAGGCTACAAGTCCCGTCGTGCGTCCGCCGCGTCTTGGCGGCAACACTAAGGTGGGCGTCTTTGCTACGCGTTCGCCTTTCCGTCCCAACCGCTTGGGGCTTTCTTCCGTGCGCATCGACCGCATCGACTACGATGCAGCCGACGGACCGCTCATTCATGTTCTTGGTGCCGACCTCATGAACGGCACACCTATCTACGACATAAAGCCTTACGTCACTTATGCCGACTCGCATCCCGACGCCCGCAGCGGCTTCGTCGATGCCACAGCCGCGCGCCGTCTGCACGTTGTCTTCCCCGATAGTTTGGCTTCAGAGTTCACAGCCGAAGAGCTTGCGTCGCTCAAGAAAGTGCTCGCGCTCGACCCCCGTCCGCAGTATCACGACAACCCCACAAAGGTGTACGGCATGGAGTTCGCCAACCGCGACGTGCGCTTTCGTGTCGAGGACGATAGGCTTGAGGTTGTGGAGATAGGGTAGAGCATCCTAAGCTTTAACCGTCCGTAGCGGAGGTCTCTGGCCTCCGCAGCAAGCAATGAATACTTTATTAATGAATTGTTTTTGGATTGGTGCTGCGGAGGCCGGAGACCTCCGCTACGGACAATTTGTTCCATTGAACGTTCACAAAAGTGTAGTTTTATAACTGTTGAACGTTCATAAAAGTGTGATTTTATAGCTGCTGAACGTTCATAAAAATGTAGTTTTATTGCTGTTGAACGTTCATAAAAGTGTGGTTTTATAGCTGTTGAACGTTCATAAAAGTGTGGTTTTGTAGCTGTTGAACGTTCATAAAAGTGTAATTAACTTGTGTATGTCGCTGATTTTCATTAAATTTGCCATTGGATATAAAACTATAGCATTATGGAACGTCATATATACAACGATCTTAAGAAATGGAAAGACTCGCCTAAGCGTAAGCCATTGATACTTTTAGGGGCACGTCAGGTGGGCAAAACATACACTCTTAAGCAATTTGGCAAGGATGAGTTTGACAATATGGTTTACGTCAATTGTCATAACAACCCGTTTGTCGAATCTCTTTTTGTAGACTTCGATATTGAGCGTATATTGTACCAAATAGAACTGCAATACGAACAACGCATAACAGTAGGCAAGACCTTACTTTTCTTCGATGAAATACAGGAAGTGAAGAACGGCATCCCATCGCTGAAGTATTTCTGCGAGAACAAACGAGACCTGCATGTAGTGGTTGCCGGATCGCTGTTGGGTATTTCTTTGCGTGAGGAAGAAAGTTTTCCGGTAGGCAAGGTAGACAATCTAAGAATGTATCCGATGACTTTCGACGAATTCCTTATTGCCAATGGTAGAGATATGCTTGCAGATTGTCTTAAAAAACTTGATGCCGACATGCTTGCTCCTCACCACGACACTCTTGTGGAGTATCTGCGGCAATATTATTTCGTTGGAGGTATGCCTGAAGCTGTCCTCACATGGATTGATACGCATGATGCCAGTGAAACGAGAAGGGTACAAATGTCTATATTGAGTACATACAATCGTGATTTCGGCAAACACACCAAGGCTGAAGCGGAGCGGATACGTATGGTTTGGAATAGCATTCCTGCGCAATTGGCTAAAGAGAACAAGAAGTTCGTCTTTGGCGTTGTAAAGCAAGGTGCAAGAGCAGCAGAATATGAAAAGGCTATCCAGTGGCTTGTTGATGCCGGTATAATATATAAGGTGTGCCGTATATCGAAACCCAAAGAGCCATTGCAGTTCTATACGGATACCATGTGTTACAAGGTGTTCATGATGGATGTCGGACTGTTGGCATGTATGTGTGGGGCACGCTCAAAGGCGATGTTGCTCGGAATGGAAGTGTTTTCCGAGTTTAAGGGTGCATTTACAGAGAACTACGTGATGTCGCAGATCAAATCTTTGGAGAAGTACGACGGAATGGACAATAATATTTTTTACTATAGTAAGGATAGTTCTCCGTTGGAGGTTGATTTGGTTGTGCAAGGCAGAGATAGGGTTATTCCTGTTGAGGTGAAGGCTGAGCACAACGTCCGGTCCAAGTCTCTGTCTACGTTCGTAAAGCAGGAGTTCGGCGATTATGGCCTTAAAGGTCTGCGATGTTCAATGTTGTCTTTTGCTTCGCAGGATTGGATGGATAACATCCCCTTATATGCTGTCGAGGCGTATTTCAATAGCGCAGGATTAGGAACTGGCGAATAGGGGCTTGATGGTGTGGGTAGGGTAGTGTAAACAGAGCCAGGACACGGTTCTGTTCACACTACCTCAATATGGCTTAAGCCGTAATTGAAATTACATTGTGCACCTCTTTGATAAAGTCCTTAAGGCTTACAAATTGGTTGCCAAAGACATCACGCCAATGGTAATGCTTCAGTGGATATTCGGTGAAGTCACTCAACTGAATATCTCCATTCACACTGATATAATCAAGTATATTCTTCAAGTATAGCTCCTGCTCAGAAGTCAGATTAGCCCCATTGATGAAATGAGCATACTTCTCCAATGCCTTTTTGCGATCTATTCCCTGGATGACGCGTATAAAAGCTGCGACATTGTTACCGTAGCGTTTACCATTAGTAGCCTCAGCATATTCTTCACGTGTACCCAGTTCCTCCCAAAAGATACGTTGAAGCTCTTCTATGTCAGCAGACGTCAACTGTTCGAAGTTCTGAATCTTATTCAGGGTTTCGTTATCGTTGTGGCTTGCAAGATAATCTATAACACGCTGTTTGTAGGTTGCCTTCAACTCTACACGTGCAGCTTTTTCATCATACGATGTAGTGTCCTCAATATCAATGATGAACTTGCGGTCGTTACGCCCTTCTTCAAGCACATGAACCAAGTCGCGCAACTCCTTGCGCACGCGCTCCAATCTGTCAATCGTGCTTGTTTCCCAGAATTGTACGGTCTGGACTTCACGAATGGTGTCAATTCGTGCTTTAACAACAGGTGTCGTAGCTTTTCCCTCTAACAGTTGCGCTATAGTGATAACGCTTGCTCTGCACTTGTCGGCATTCGCTGTGCTATCTACTTTTTCCAGCTGCAAGTGAAGCATCAGTATATCAAACTTCTTTGCAGCTTCATTTTCATTAGGTCGAGGAAGTATAGAAGCAACGTTCTTGAGTTTTGCCACATCTACCTCACTGAGACAAGTCCACGCATCCATGCTGCGGTATGGTTCGACCAGAGCCATCTTTTCCCTCACATCAATTCTTGCCATACTCAGGCTGTCCACTTGATTATGAAGTATCTCCTTTAGTTCATCATGCAATTTCTTGTCTTCTTCTTTTTCCTGATGCTCTGCTGATTGCAGTGCAAAGGCAATATCCAGACGAAGTGAGAAAAGTCTTTCGGTTAATGACTTGACTGCTACCGGTTCTGCGCCATCAGTATTTACAGAGAAATACTCGAAGTTATTGCACCAGTCGAAGATGTAGAACTCCTTCTTGTCCTTGTTCCCGAAGAGTCCGGGGCAGAGTCGTGTACCGCGACCAATCATCTGCATGAACTTTATCTTCGACTTCACTCGTTTGAAGAATACAAGGTTCAGTATTGACGGTACATCAATGCCTGTATCAAGCATATCTACGCTGACTGCAATCTGTGGCATCTTCTCCGGTTCTCCAAAATCAGTGATCAGAGCACCTGAATATTTCACATAGTTGTCAATCAGCTGACAGTACAGCTCGCCCTTTTCCGGATAGAGTTCGCGGAATCTCTTGACTATCTGTTCCGCATGAAGGTGGTTCATGGCAAAGATAATGGTTTTTCCGATTTCCTCTTCGCTCTGTACCTTCAAGCCTTTCTCTATCAATTCGTGTAGCACTTTATCGATAGTGTTGTTGTTGATAAGATAGCTGAAGATTTCCTTCGACTCGATATCGCGATGATATTCCTCGTCATCGCCCATACCTGCCAAAGCCTTCTCGTAGGTCCATACTTCTTCGAGCCTGTCTTGCTGATCTTTAGGCAGGTCGTTCCATTTTATGCCCGTCTCCATAATTTTTGAATGATACTGCAGCGTCTTGTATGGCACAAGATATTCGTCGGCGATAGCCTCCTCATAGTCGTAGCTGTAGTTTGGTGTACCATTATCCAGTTGTAGCAGATCGTAAGTGCTACGGTCTATCTCGTCTCGTGGAGTGGCTGTGAGACCAATCAGTAAAGAGTCGAAATATTTAAAGATGGCTCCATAACGACCAAAGACACTACGATGGGCTTCATCGATAATAATGAGGTCAAAGCGTCCCACCGTGAACTTCTTTTCCTCCTTATCAATATAGTTGATCATGGTCTGATAGGTAGAAAACATGATACGGGCATTCATATCAGGCTCTTTCTCTTCGCTCAGAACAGACATGGATACATCTGGCAAGAATGCTTCATATTTCTCATGTGCCTGATTGACAAGAGCGGTGCGGTCTGCAAGGAACAGAACGTTCTTCACCCAGTCGTTGCGCATCAATACATCACAGAGCGAAATGCTGACACGGGTCTTGCCAGTACCGGTCGCAAGTACAAGAAGACCACGACGGTGTTTCTTGTTCAACCATTCCACAATGCTCTTGATGGCAGTTTTTTGATAAGTACGGTTGGTGATATTCTCATTGATGAAGAGATTGCGTATCTCTGCACGACCTCGCTTCTGAATCAAGCGTTCAAGGTCGTCCATAGAATGGAAAGAATAGACCGGTCGGTCCAAGTAGCCCATACCGTCAATCACCATAGTGCTGAATCCATTCGTGTAATAGATAACGGGTCTTATTTCATACTTGCGCTCCAGAGAGTTGGCATACAGGATGGCTTGCCTACGACCTTCGCCTACCTCATGAGTGGTAGCCTTTGCTTCAATTACAGCCAGAGGCTTGCCGCCACGGCTGAACAATACATAGTCTGCATAGCCTTTTCCAGATGTACTGGGCATGTCGTCCACTTCGACCTCAATACAAGCCTTGCCACCTTGTACGTCGCCTTTAACATCGAGAATGTCCCATCCTGCTTCTATGAGCATATAGTCAATGAGATTCTTACGAGTGATGGCTTCGCTTGCCAGACTTTCCTGAGGAATGTCTGGAGACTGGGGATGTTCTACTTTCTCCTTTGGAACACTGTCCACAACATCCGACTCTATCTGTGGACTTGGTGTTGTTGTCAAGACCGGACCTGCAATAGTGGCGGGAATGATTGTTGCATCAAAAGCCGGAACGCTCTTGATGGCTCCCCAGCGATACATGAATCCTGCTACAACATTGTAGAGTGCGCGCAAGCAACGGAATGCCTTTACTCGTTTAACGGGTTCACTGCCATCATGACTGGCCGAGTTTCCAATCTTGTGAACCAAACGGATATCGTCATCCAGTCGGATATCATGATTGATAAACGCATAAGTTTCCTGCTTGTGGAGCATATCGTTGAGGGTGTCACGCTCAGCAATCTGTGCGTTTTTCATCTTCAACATATTCTTCACAAGCCATTCCAGGGCTTTGCGCGCACTATTGGCTGAAGCCTCTGGATATGTAGCCTGCAATGTTTCTGCCATGTCACAGTAGTCGTGCAGGCGTTTGAAGCCCGGCACCTTTTCTGTTAAAAGCAGTATATAATCAAAATTCTTAGCCATATATCGTTATTTCTTTTTATATGTTCTGTTCTTATTGCCGCCTTGTGCTTCTATATAGCCGAACTCCGTAAGTTGGCGCAGGTAACGTTTGGCAGTTGTTTGAGTTAGGTTAAATTGCTTGGTGATGATCTCTGTTGTGATTTCATCCTTTCCGTCTGCAAAGATTAAAATATCGGCCAATTTCTTAGCTAATGTTGGCTTTATCGACCATTTATCGACCATTTCCTCTGCAAAATCATTTTTATCGACCATTTCCTCTGCCATAGACTTGACAAATTGGTCGATATCCCATTTTAGATGCTTACAATGCAATACGACTTTCCTCCAAAGCCTGCTGTCACATTCAGTTTTCTTAATTCGCCTTTGGCTGCAGAGAAATCTCCCCCAAGAGAATGATATTCACTTCCGGTACGAGCCATAACCTTTGATGCAAGTGTGATTAGCCAACTTACAGTAATAGCTTCATGGTGTTTTATCCACTTCATGCCATAGTCGTATGCTGTTTTAAGGTCAAGGTTCATCAGCTGTTCTACCAAGGTGCGCTTTTGTGATGTGATGCCTTCATCAAACAACAGTTGAGCTTCCAATTCTGTAACAGTAGAACCTTCGATGGCTGTGGAGTGCGTGATGATAGAGTACAGATAGAACTTTTCGTAGTCTATCTGCTCACTAATTCCTAACTCTTTGTGTTGTTGAATTAGGCTCAATAGCATTTCTTTATTCTCTTTCGTCATATAGCTTCGGTTTTATTCAAACCAATACTGCATGCGAGATGCAAGCAAGGTTTCAAGGTCGGTAATAGCTTTCTGTACCTCTGACTTCTGATGCTCTATCTGCTCTATACGATGGGCAAAGAGGTGCTGGAGAGGGATGGGAGGGAGGATGCAACTAAATTTTCTGATGGAATTTAATCCTACTGTTTTTTGAGCAATTCCCTTAGCAACTTTGTCTGCCATGAATTTGACCCCATCATTCAACATCCAATAGTATAAAAATATAGTGGATAATATTTCTATATTTGGACGTAATAAAGCAATGTGTCGTTGAAAACAAAATTGCTTATCAGTTTTTACGATAACGGGAATACCATAAGAACCGGTGACTGTATATAGTAAATCTCCTATTCTCGCCTTTCTGTTCTCTTTAAGCTTGTTGTAATAATCTATAGGCACATAATATGTATTTTCAAAGTTTAAAGAACGAGATTCCTTGTCTATATCAGAAATGGTTATGAAAGGTATTCCATATTCTGATTTGGGAGGAGGCATATGATCGCCATCTGTAATATCAGTACACACATCACCCAACATCTTCACTTCCCATCCCTTTTCATTCTCCACGGGGTCTCCGAACATCTCATAGAAGATGCTTTGTGCGAGTTTGTCTAAATCTTTCAGTTGCTCCTTCTTCAAACGAATCAACTCGTTAATCTTGTCAAGCTCGGAAACTATTGCAAGCTGGGTGGACTTGGGAGGAAGTGGAATAAGTAACTGTTCAAAATTAATTTTATAAATATGAATAATTCACGAATAAGTT
>ENA-UOJH01000845-UOJH01000845.1-human-gut-metagenome-genome-assembly--contig:-C148-NODE-845-length-25905-cov-21.892418_pt1 | contig 25905 bp, 20 predicted proteins | sample MGYA00242345_ERZ723892 | MGnify/ENA metagenome assembly ERZ723892 | reverse complement strand
AAAAACGTTATGCAATTTAACCCAAAACGGTCATTAGGCCGTATAATGGGCATTTTATATACTGCTTGCTGTCTTTTGCTTTTTATAAGGTGACTTTTGTCCGTTTTTAATTCGCAATAGCTCGCTATTACTCATTAAAAGCCAAACAAAATCCACTATTCTAAAAAACAAAATACAAGCAAACCCTAATGACCGATTTGGGTTTAATACATAACTTTGCACCACTGGTTACTTAAAACACTTCTATCCTATCACTTTCAATGCAAGTACAACAAACTTGTCAGGTAGTAAAACGGCAGTTATAAAATATAGCAAATAAGAAAGTGTGCCAAAACTCGCTGTCACGAGCCTTGACACACCCTATATCCACGACATGCCACTATCACGGCATGTGCTACAAACTAAGATATCAATAATATCTTGCAGTGAAAGTGCTTACACCCAGAACGCGGAACTTGACACCGTCCTCCTTGTCCATATAGTCCTGGTATAGATGCATCTGATTGCCGTCGAAGCGCACTGTCACGTCAGCCCAGTCGTCATCGTCATCATCGTCGTCGTCAAGGTCAACAGGCTCCCACAGGCGCAACACACCGTTCTTAATGTCTTTCCATTCCCAGCGACCAACTTCGATATCGTGGTCAGCAAAGAAGCAGATATATCTACCGCAAGGCGAGAATACGATGCGTTTGCAGCAGTCGTCAGTTTCGAGAACGTCATCCTCATCAAATCCCCACTTCTTAGCCTCAGGCGCGAGAGTGATTACCTGCTGCACTCTGCCGAATGTCATCCACTGCTTGCCGTATCCGAAGCAGAAGTCGTCAGCATAGAGCCAAACCTCAGATTCGTCGAATTTCCACGAACGGCAGAGCTGGCGCATGGCAGCATCCTGCTGGTAGTTGTAGTCGATAGACACGACAATAGTGATGCTCACACCATAGCGGTTGGTGTAGGTAACGGTTGCCGTACCCTTGACAGCACCGTCCTTGATTTCAATCATCGTGTTGTTGCTCAACTTATACACTCCGTCTTTCACGCGTGTGTATGTACCATATATATACAGACCGTTGTCGATGTCGTCGGTACCGTTGTTTTCACCAACACGCGCCAGCAGCGGCGACTTGTTGCTCCTGTTCAGAATAGAGCCAGCCTTGCGTGGACCGTCGGCAGCAGGCTTCTGAGCGGTGAGGGCATTAGGAGTGGTGATAAGGAAATGGCCGTCGCCAAACAGCTCGACAGACACGAACTCCTTGTCGGTCTTGCCGTCACCCCATGTCTTGACATCCAACTTTATAGCGTCCTTTGCATTCTGCTCATCCTCGCAGTTGCCTACAGTGAACTTTGTAGAAGGCTTCGATCCTTCAGGCAAATTCTTGGTCTGGTCGTTGTCATCGCTGTCGCAGGCCACGAAGCCCAAGCAAGCGAGTGCGATGAAAAATGAATAAATGAAGTTTCTTTTCATAGTTTTTTGTTTTTTCGTTATTGATAATAGGTAAGTTAATTATGTGGCATCATGTCACTCATTTTGCCGTTTTTTGTTCTCATCTGAAAGGATAACATTTTAATTACCCTTCGGCTGCAAAGATATGTATTAAACATTGAATCCACAATAGTTCAAAAATAGAATATTTTTTAGGAAAAACTAACGAAACCTAAATATCACAACATATATGATGGATTTTATTAAAAATAATAGAGTGTAAAGACAATACCCATGCTTTTTTCAGATGAAAATGCAGAATAAATATATCAGTGAGAATAATGCGTCCATCCGTCTGCGGCGATGGACAAAAATTTAAACACATCAGCCCCCACCTAGCCTCCCCCGTAGGGGAGGGACAGATACCATTGGCTGCATGATTATCGTTTGTAGTTATCAGATTATCAAAGGGTTATCAATAGTAATAGTAATTGTCCCTCCCCTTCGGGGGAGGGACAATTACTATTAGCTGTCTGATAATCGCCTGTATGTCAGTACAAAGCATCTTCAGCCTGTCATTTCACAAGCGAAGAGATGGGGTTTCTCACACCCTTCATGCTGGTGAGGAATGCTTTCGCACTGCCGAACTTGAGGAACATGTCGAGACGGATAGGCACATGGTTCTGGTCGTCGGTGACGTAGAAGCGCACTATCTCCTTCCATTTCCTGTCCTCATACTCCAGATACGAGAGCTCCACGCAGCGGTATTTCTTGCCGTTGTCTGCCTTCACCTTTGTAGTGCCGTTGAAACGCAGACGAGCCGGTGTGGTGCCCTTGCCGTCGGCAATAGGGAAGTCTACGACATGACCCTTCTTCCAGTTTGCCGAACTGAAGGAGCGTGCCCTCATGAAGATGTTCATCATGTCGAACACACAATTGCCGGGAGTGAGGTTCTTCCATAAGTGAGAACCGTCGTTGCGCTGACGATGGCAGCGCAGATGCGGTTTGCCGCCGGGATAGGTGTAGAACACCTCGTCCACGGTATACCGCTTTCCTTCGCGTGCTCCCTTTCTGAAATACAGCGGTTCGAGCTCCTTTGAAGAGTAGCAGAGCAACGTGTCGCGAAGCACGAACATATTGTCTACCTTGTTGTTGCCCCTTGTGGTGAGGCTCGACCTATAGGCGCTCTTTCCCTTGTATGTGCTCTCTACGGTATACATACTGGCGGTGCCGGCCTTTACCCATACGAATTTCCAGTTGTAGTAGAGGTTGTATGACAGGAACTCGCCCGACTTGAATGCTGTGTTGCGAAACGAGCACTGCGCCGATGCCATTGTGCATGATGCCATGACCATTGCCACGACTATCATTATTCGACAAAATCTTTTCATGATGATAATGTTGTTAATAAGTTGTGTCTATCGAGATTCCACTCACTGTCTGCCGTCGTAGCTGATGCCGAGCTTCCTAGCCCTTTCAGCGTTGCGGCGCTTGATGGTCTTGTCCTGCTCCGGCTTCTGCTTGGTGATGGCATACGGTTTCTGGTGGGCAGCATCACGGGAGTCGGGAGTCCACGACAGCGTGATGTCCCATTTCGCCTTGCATTCTATACTCTCCGGATAATAGTATGTAGCCTCAGCCTGTCTGCCGTCGGCATAAGACCCCGTGTCCCATTCGCCGTTACCGTTGGTGTCTGTGAACATCCTCAGATAATACGTGCCGGGGTTGACATAGAAGAATTCAGCCACTCCGCCACTCACAGCCACCGCCTTCACCGGTTTGTCGTTGGCGTCGAGCAGCTGTGCCACCATTGGCAGCGTGTCGTCAGGAGCGCTGATATTGACGAGCAACGTGCCGTATTCGTCTTCCGGCTTCACCTTGAATCCCTGTTTGTATTCCGGCGACGGCGCTCCGTAGATGTCAACGAATGCAGTGGAGTCGATTTCCAGACTGTATTCCACGCCTGGCCTCCACTCCCCTATCAGCTCATACGAGCGCGCCACGTTCTTCCGCTCTCTGAAAATGAACTTGGAGCGATACCACAGCGTGTCGTGACGGGCATAGAGATGAATCATCGAGGTGTCGATGCGTGCCAACGGCGTAGGCATCTCCACAGTGATGTTCCTGTCAGGGTCGAGATATGTGGCAACGTTGTATTTAGGTTCCAGCAGTTCGATAGGCATCTGCTCCTGATATTCCTTGCCACGTTTCTTTGCCTTGTCCTGCTGCTTTTTCCATTCCTCATATTTCCGCTCACGGTCTTTCTGCCGCTTCTCATACGACACCTTGGAGAGCACATCCAACGTATCGGTGGTGAGGGAGAGATTGCCGAGCGTATCGGTAGCCATATACGATAGCTGCAGGGTCAGCGTGTCCTGGTTTACGAGCGCCGTGTCGCGCAGCCAATAGCTCACGGTATCGTTCAGCAGCGAGTGTTCCACTATGAAAGCATCGTCGCTGTTGAAGTTGAGCCCCTTCACCACAGGCAGGTTTGCATCACCACCGCTGAAGAAAACGGTGAAGAGACGAGGATCCTTGCGCTCCACCTTCAGGAAGAAGCGGTCGGTCTGTGTCTCAGTGAATGCCCTCAGCACGAGGTCGTCGGGGATGAACCGCGTATATCCCACGGAACGGATGGAGTCGATATGCAGGGAGTCACGCCAGATGGTGTCCTGGCGTACCGCCCCAGTGAATTTCGGTTCTATCACATCATCCGAGAAGGCTATCATCTCGCTCTTCTGACTGAAGAAGTAGTTGCCGTCGGCATCCTGCAGCGCCACCACCCGGTATCTGCCGGGAGCCACGCCACGCACCACGAAGCGTCCGCGACTGTCGGTGCGCGAAACGCGGAGCAGAGGCTGCGAAAGGAAGGAATCGAGCGACTTTCCGTCGGCGGCGGCATTATAGCCATTCAGCAAGTTGCCCTCGGTGAGAGCCTCATCGCCAACGGCATAGAGACCGACGAGGATACCCTTCACCGGTTCCAGATTCTGGGCGTCGACCACGTTTCCTGCCACCTCAAGCGTATCTATGTGATCGCTGGTGGAGAAACTGTAGGTGTAGTTGCCCAGAGGATTGCCCTCGTTCATGTCGGAGATGGCATCAGAGAAGTCGATGGTATAGGTGGTGTTGGGCTTCAGCGAGTCTTTCAGTTCCACCACAATCTTCTTTCCGGCACCCTTTATCTCCGGCGTTTCGAGTTGTGGCGGCGACACCACCACTTTCTCCGTGGGATTGTCCACCTGGATGAACTCATCGAAGAGGATGGATATTTTCTTCGCCTTCACCCCCACTCCCTTGTCGGCCGGAGTGCAGCCGATGATGCGTGGAGGCGTCTCGTCGAACCATCCCCCGTCGGGCTGTCCCATCTTTGCACAAGACGAGAGCAGCGATGTGAGGGCCAGCAAGACCAGGCATGCCGGCAGCCATCCCTGTTTCTCAAGAGAGAAGGAATGCAGAATGGTATTTCTCAAAAAGTCGTTTGCTCTTCTGTATATCATATATATAATATGTGTCATTGTTTGTGCTCATTGCGCCGCTGCCACATCGGTCTTGTCTTCATCCCGAAGATGCCATGCCTGTGGCAGACGGAGCATGCGTCAGCCGTTCATCTTCAGCAGTTCGTCGATGTGCTTGCGGCTGTTGCTCAGGCGCGGCACCTTATGCTGTCCGCCGAGCTTTCCCTTCGACTTGAGCCAGTCGTTGAAAAGGTCTTTGCGCGCCTTTACTATCTCCAGATGCTGCAGCGTGATGTTCTTGTAGCGTTTCGCCTCGTAGTCGCTGTTTATCTCCTGCAGCTTCTTGTCGAGCAGCTCCGTGAACTTGTCGAGGTCGGCAGGCTCCTTGGAGAATTCTATCAGCCACTGATGGCGGCATTTGGCATTGTCGTCCATGAATACCGGAGCGGCGGTATATTCCAGCACCTCGGCTCCTGTCTGCTCACAGGCGTATGCGAGTCCCTTCTCCGCATTGTCTACGATGAGCTCCTCACCGAAGGCGTTGATGAAATGCTTGGTGCGGCCGGTGATGACAAACTTGTACGGATTTGTGGACGTGAAGCTCACGGTGTCGCCGATGACATATCTCCACAGTCCGCACGAGGTGGAGATGAGCATCGCATAGTTCTTGTTTGTCTCCACTCCCCAGAGCGGCACGACGGTAGGATTCTCCTTGTCGAACTCGTCCATAGGGATGAATTCATAGAACACACCATAGTCTATCATCAGGAGCATCGACTTGTCGGCAGGGTCGTCTTGCAGTCCGAAGAATCCCTCGCTGGCATTGTATGTCTCCATATAGTGCATGTTTGGCGATGTGATGAGCTGTTCATACTGTTTGCGGTATGGAGTGAACGCCACACCGCCATGGAAGAACACCTCAAGGTTCGGCCACACCTCCTCAAGATGCTTTTTGCCGGTGAGCTCCATCACTCTGGTGAGCACGGAGAGCATCCACGACGGCACACCGCTGATGTTCGTCACGTTCTTGTTTATCGTCTCCCTGGCTATGCGGTCGCGCTTTATCTCGAAGTCAGAAAGGAGAGCCGTGGCTTTCTTGGGCACACGGACAAGGTTGGCAAGCGGATTGATGTTCTCTATGAGGATAGCACTGAGGTCGCCCACAAGCGAGTCTGCCACGCCATAGTTGGGCGAGTGGCTTCCGCCAAGGATAAGGCTCTTGCCGTCGAAGAGGCGGCTGTCGGGATTGTTGCGCAAATACAGAGCCACAGCATCCTTGCCTCCGGCATAATGCACATGCTGCAGACCGTCGTGGCTAACGGGTATGAACTTGCTCTTGTCGTTGGTGGTTCCAGAGGATTTGGCATACCATTTCACGCTTCCTTTCCACAACAGGTCGCGCTCGCCGTGGCGCATACGGTCGATGTAGCCCTTGAGTTCCTCGTAGGTGTTCACCGGAACATGACTGGCGTAATCAGAGTATGAGCCTACGGCTCCGAAGGAATACTTGCGTCCATACTCGGTGTGCTTGGCATTGCTCATGAGATAGTGGAGCACTTCCATCTGCAGTGCCTCTGCCTCCTTGTCGTATCGCTCTATCTCCTTCTGACGGGAGACGAACGCTCCTCGTATTATCTTTGTTAAACTCATTATAATCTGTATATAGTTGTCGTTTGAGGCATGCGGGAAGAGTTGTCGCCCTCCCGCAAAAAGGAAAGCATCATCGCATTATTCCTTTATGTCGCTTCTGATAAGCTGCAGGAGCTTCTCCACTGCCTCTTCTTCGGGTATATTCTTCTCCACACACTCCTTGCGGCGATACAGGGAAATCTTGCCCCTGCCGGCTCCCACATAACCGTAGTCGGCATCTGCCATCTCGCCGGGACCGTTCACGATGCATCCCATGATGCCGATCTTCAGTCCCTTCATGTCTTTTGTAGCCTCCTTGATGCGGGCGATGGTGGCACGAAGGTCGTAGAGAGTCCTTCCGCAACCGGGACAAGAGATATACTCCGTCTTGGTGGTGCGCAGGCGGGCTGCCTGGAGAATTCCGAATGCCGTGGCGTCGATGTCGGCATCAGAGAGAGTACCGTTGTTCATGAGCCACACACCGTCGGTGAGTCCGTCGAACATCAGAGCGCCCATGTCGGCTGCCGCCTCAAGCTGGAAGTCGCCTTTCTCCTCCTGACTGTGGGAATACATCTGGCAGAACACCACTGGATTTGCCACGCCCTCAGTCATAAGTTCATGCACGAGAGCACGCTGCTCGCCAAGGCGGTTCACATTGTTGCTCACGCTGATGACGACAATCTCCGGATGCGCCTTCAGGCATGGGATATATTCGGCGCTAGGCGCTCCGTATGGCAACACAAGGAACTTGAGCGGCGCTTCCACTCCGCTCAGGAACGGGATGGCATTGTATGGGAATATCGGGAACACGTTGTGGCGCTGCTCCTCTGAAATCAGTGTGTAGACATTGAAGTCAACGATATACTTCTGACCTTCCACCTTGTTCTCCGGGAGTTTCGCTCCCATATATAGATAGTCGGGGGTGAGGTCGGGGTTGGCATTCGCTGCCGGAGCCTCATCGCCATGGATTCTGCTGCTTATCACCACAGGCAGGTTGTCGCCGCCGATATTCTCCACAGGGACCGTGGTGCGGCGCTCTGGAGATACCCAATTGAACTTGTCGTATACCCGGCCTGGGATAAGCGTATGCCCGGCACGCTTCGTGATATAGTCCACGAGATGACGGGCTACAGGAATCTCAGCCTCCGGCTCCTCGCTGAGCGATACTCGTATGGTGTCGCCGATACCGTCGGCAAGCAGCGCTCCGATACCCACGGCACTCTTTATCCTTCCATCCTCGCCTTCGCCTGCCTCTGTCACTCCCAGATGCAGCGGATAGTCCATCTGCTCACGGCGCATGGTGTCAACCAACAAGCGTACAGACTCCACCATTACCACCGTGTTGCTCGCCTTGATGGAGATCACTACATCCTTGAAGTCTTCACGCTTGCAGATGCGCAGAAACTCCATGCAGCTCTCCACGATGCCTGCCGGCGTGTCGCCATAGCGAGACATGATGCGGTCGGAGAGCGAACCGTGGTTCACTCCGATGCGCACGGCAGTGTGGTGCTCACGGCAGATATTGAGAAACGGCACGAACTGCTTCTCTATCTTCTTCAGTTCCTCGGCATATTCCTCGTCGGTATATTCCAGTTTCTTGAATGTGCGCGCCGGGTCAACATAGTTTCCGGGATTTACACGCACCTTCTCTGCATACAGCGCCGCTACATCGGCTACATGAGGATTGAAATGCACGTCGGCAACGAGCGGCGTAGTGATGCCCTCCTCACGGAGACGGGCGTTGATGTTCTTGAGATTCTCTGCCTCTCTCACTCCCTGAGTGGTGAGACGCACGTATTCTCCGCCAGCCTCAATGATACGTTTTGCCTGATCCACACATGCCTCGGTGTCGGCAGTGGGAGTGGTGGTCATAGACTGCACACGGATGGGATTGTCGCCACCAAGCGGTGTGTCACCGACATTCACCTCATGGGCTTCACGGCGGGAGTAGTTGAAAAGACCGCTCCATCCGTCAGTGTCACATTCTACTCCTGCACATGCATGGGGATTCTGGCTATGATTATTCTTGATATCCATTGGGATTATGAATTTTAACGATTCGGGGTGAACCCGAAACGGGAAAATCAATTAGTCTTGAAGTTATATTTCACCTCGGCAAGATCCTTGTTTGCCTTCTCTATCTTGGCACCCAGACCATCCTTGTAGTTCTTCATCTTCTCTGCAAGAGAAGCGTCGGCAAGAGCCATTATCTCTACGGCAAGGATGGCGGCATTCATCGCACCATTCACTCCCACCGTGGCAACAGGTATGCCAGGAGGCATCTGTATGATGCTGAGCATGGCGTCCATACCGTCGAAGGCACTACCCTTGATAGGCACTCCGATAACCGGAAGTGTGGTTGACGCTGCGATGACTCCAGGCAGTGCGGCAGCCATTCCGGCACCGGCGATGATGACCTTCAGTCCGCGTCCTGCCGCATCCTTGGCAAATTTCTCCACGGCATCCGGAGTGCGGTGTGCAGAGAGGGCATTGACCTCGAAAGGCACTTCCATATCATCCAGGAACTTCATCGCTTTTTCCATCACAGGCAGATCGCTGGTGCTGCCCATTATAATACTTACTAATGGTTTCATATCTTTATGTTTTTATCGTTGTTCTTATCAAATTTATTTTCCAGACATCCCCATGAGAACAGCGTCGGATGAGAAATGCTGCTGGTGCATCAAAGACTCTGCCCCAGAAAGAGACTGAGGCGTGTCATACGAATATCACCGTGAAGAATCCCACCAAGACTCCCACTATGAAGCCGATGTAGAGCTGGCGGAGATTGTGCTGGCGGAGAATCATTCTCGCACTGCCCACCATGCCCGAGAGCAGGAACTGTCCGCAGAGCCACCACACGGGATTGAACATGAACTTGAATCCGAATGCCGCCAAGGCTCCTGCCATTGCCCCCATCGCCGCCATGTGTACGGAAATCTTCCACCACATGTTCACTATGGCACATACTATCTGCACCACAAGCGCCGCCACCACAATGCTGCCCATCAGATGCGGCACATGATAGAAAATCATGACGTAATAGCACAAGAAATAGCAGAGTATCGACACGAGATAGGGTATCACACGCTGCTCCCTGGCACCAAGTTCGAAGAGTGTCCATCCGTGGTAGCGATGGTACAGCTTGATGAGCGATACCGGCAACAGTATCGTGAAGATGTAGGCTATGAAAAGCACGAAGAGCTTGTATCCCAAGGGCATGCGGTTGAGATAGCTGAACGTGAACAGAACAGCCAACCCTATGACGGGCAGATAGAACGGCGAGGAAAAGAGGCTCACCCCTTTTGCCAGCCTTATGATGTTTCTTACATTCATTTCTTTCTGAGTCTTGCTACCGGTATTCCCAATTGTTCCCTGTATTTCGCTATCGTTCGCCTTGCTACCGGACAGCCTTTTTGGGCGAGTACCTTCGTGAGGGCATCGTCTGAATAGGGTTTCGACTTGTCTTCCCCGTCGATTACCTCCCTCAATGCCAATTTTATCTTGCGTGTGGACAGCTCCTCGCCGTCCTCTGTCTTTATTCCGTCGCTGAAGAAATGGCGGAGCTTGAACGTACCCCAGCGTGTCTGAGCATACTTCATGTTGCTCACTCTCGATATCGTGGATATGTCGAGACCCGTGCGGTCTGCCACATCCTTGAGTATCATGGGTTTCATGTCGCTCTCATCGCCGTCCTGGAAGTATTTGCGCTGTATGTCGATTATCGCCTTCATGGTGACATACATGGTGTGCTGCCTCTGCTTCACGGCGTCGATGAATCCCTGTGCCCGTTCCACTTTCTCCTTGGCATAGAGCAGCGCCTCCTTGTCGCGTCGCGACATCGATGCCTTGTTTGCCTTGTAGCCCTTGAGCAGTTCAGTGAACGAGGGCGAGACATACAGGTTTGGCACATGGCCGCTGTTGATGGAGAATGTCACGGTGCCGTCGTCGGCGGTATCCACAATGAAGTCTGGCGTTATCTGCTGCATGTTTCTGCCTTCGGTCTCGCCGAGCGATGCCCCCGGCTTGGGATTCAAGCGGAGGAGTTCTGAATACACCGTGTCGGCGGTAGTGGGGGAAATGTTCAGCTGCTTCACTATCTTGTCCCAATGCTTGTTCATGAACTCATCGAAATACTTGTCAATGACCTTTAGCATCAGTCGTGTGATTTCGGTGTCGGGCCGCCTTCTGATCTGCAGCAGCAGGCATTCGCGCAGGTCGGAAGCTCCTATGCCGGCAGGATCGAAAGTCTGCAGCAGGGTGATGACGTTCTTAACATCCTCCTCCGTGCAGTATATGTTATGATAGATGGCAAGCTCGTCTGAGATGCTGTCGGCAGACTTCCTCAGCAGTCCGTCACCATCGAGCGACCCTATCACATATTCCATTATCTCCCTCTGACGGTCGTCGAGGTCTACGTCAACCATCTGCTCCTTCAGTTTGTCGTAGAAAGAAGCCTGCTCGCCATATACCATCTCCTCATAGTCGGCAGAGTCGGCATTGCCGTAGTATGACGGATAGTCGGCATCTGGCATACGGTCGTCCATACCGATGTTCGACAGTGCGTCGTCGAGTGCCGAAGCCCTCTCCTCCCTTTCTGTCGCCGCATCGAAAGCCGCGGATGCCTCGTCTACGGTGTCGTCGCTGTCGCCAGCGGATGCTGAAGCTTCATTACCGGCAGACGGGGCTTCCTTGGTGGCAAACGCCGAAGTGTCGGCAGACTCCATTTCAGAATCTCCGGCAAATGCCGCATCATCCGGCGAAGAGCTTTCCATGGCGGGATTATCGTCAATCTCTGCCTGTATGCTCTGCTCCAGTTCGGTAAGCGGCATCTCCAGCATCTTCACCGCAAGCATCTGCTGCTGCGTGAGTCGCTGCACCTGAACAGTCTTCTGCTCCTGACTTTGAATTAGCTTCTGTGACATAACGGTGCAAAATTAAGTATTTTATTCGTTATTATCATCAGTCTATCTTTAAAATTGCGTTATAGAGTGTTTTAATTATCCGAAATGGAATAACCCGGTTTACTTTTATGCACAAATAAGCGGCAAATGGTAATAATATCCAGACATTCTACCAGACATGTGAAAAAGGCGAAGGGATGCGCCATTCACATGGAACATCCCCTCTTCGTTTTTAATCATCTATGAAAAATGTATTTATTATTGCAGTGTGTATGTGTTATTCATGCACATAAAGATCCCAGCCGAGATAGCTGTCGAGAGCCTCCTCGATGACACCTGCCACATCAGCACGCACGAGTGCCACATGGTGTTCGAAACCGTTCTTGCAGATATACTTCATCAGCTTCTGCAGTTCAGGCACCTCGGTGACAACGATGCAGCCATCCATGCCGTATGGATCGTCGGTCATCTTTCCCTCTCCCACGTATGCCTTTATCATTCCCTTTGTATCGTCGGTAGAGATACGGAAGAAGGTGAAGTCGCCGGCGCTAACCTTGGCGTAAACGGCACCGAAGGTGTTTATCTTGCCGAGCGTGCGGCCGAGCACACCAAGCGGGCCAAGGCGCAGGTTGTCGTTGCCGATGAACGATTTAGGGAAGTTTCCGCAGTGGGTGCATACACACTTGTTGCGGTTTTCTGCAAAGTTGTTGTTCCAGTCAGCGATTGCCGACGGTTCTTTGGATGCCAGCGTCAATGCGAGCATAGACACGGCACCGGCGATGTCGGTCTCACAGGCTGCCGGTATGCCAGCCTCGCTGAGCATACTCATGGTGACGCAGGCAGCACAACCGAAGTTCTGCTCCAGCGAGTCCCAACACTGTATCGCCACGGCATCCACCTGGTTTGCCTCAACCCAACGGTTTACGGCAACGCCGAACTTGCACTGCAGACGCAGCTTCTCCCTGTATGATTCAGGCACCTCAGCATATCCTGCCACCTTCTCCATCTGGCGGAGCAGGTCGGTGTCGCTGTCTTCTATCGCCTCTGCGGCATATAGAATCTCGCTCAAGTCTGCCGGCACCACAGTGATGCCCGATGCCTGCAGCAGTTTCTCACTCGCACGACAGGTGTTGAAGCCCAGCGGACGAGTTCCTATCTGACCGATGCGGGCATGCTTCAGTCCGTTAACCACGCGGCATACGGCAGCGAAGCGGTTGATGTCTTTTGCCAACAGGTCGGAATATATTGAGTATGTATGCAGAGTGGTGTCTGTGAATGGGATGCCATACTGGTAGAGGTTGTTGCATACTGAGATTTTTCCGCAGAATGCGTCTCTACGGCTGTCTAGGTCCACCTTGTCGTTCTCGTCGTCGCAAGCCTGCACAAGAACAGGCACATGCAGGTCGGCAACGCTGATTGCGTTTATGATGCCGATCTCGAAACCGAAGTTAGGCAACGACACGATGATGCCGTCGATGCGGTCGCGGTTCTGGCGGAACAGCTCCGCACATTTCAGTCCGTCCTCTCTTGTCTCTATGCTGCTGCTTCCCGTAGGAGTGGCATCTTCTGGGAGTATCACATAGTCGTAGCCCTCGGCGTCCAAAGTCTTCAGCAACTGCTTGCGCACGTCTCTGGCAAGCTCAGAGTTGAAATATGCACGTGTGCCGATGATGACACCGAAACACTGTTTTTTGTTCTTCTTCATAATGTTCTTGTCTTTTGTTTCTTAGTTTTTACATGTAGAAGGTTTATTTCATTCGGGAGAATTGATGAGCTGTCTCACAGCCTTGTGCCATCCCTCTATGTTCTTCTCCATCCAAGCTTCGTTGTCCTGCGAACATACGGTCCATCGGCTGCGGCGCAACCGTGCCACCTCATCGAAACTCTTCCATACGCCGCGAGAGAGTCCGTTCATGACAACGGCTCCCAATGCCGATGCCTCTTCAACGTCGGAACAGTTTACCGGCACTCTCAGACAGTCTGCCTGAAACTGCATCAGGAACCTGTTCTTGGTCGGTCCTCCGTCCACACGTATCTCCTTCAGGTCTATGCCAGCCTTCACCGTCATCGCCTTCACGAGGTCGTTCACCTGATATGCTATCGACTCCAGGGCGGCACGCAGGAAATGCGCTCTCGTAGTGGCGAGCGTCATACCCATCACGGCAGCCCTCACCTTGTCGTTCCACCATGGTGCGCCGAGTCCGGCAAACGCCGGCACGAAATACACGCCGCCATTGTCTGCCACCGACAGCGCCTCAGGCTCCACGTCGGCTGGCGAGTCAATCATCTTGAGCTGTTCCTGCAGCCATTTCAGTGTGGCTCCCGTACTGTGTATGTTTCCCTCAAAGGCATAGAACACCTTTCCGAGGGCGGCAAATCCGATAGATGTGACGAGTCCGTCGGGGGCTGGCGCCGCCTTCTCGCCGATGTTCACCATCACCGACGACCCAGTGCCGTAGGTTGCCTTTCCGAGTCCTGCCTCGAAACACATCTGTCCTGCCAGCGCTCCATGGGAGTCGCCGAGCACTCCGGCAATGGCAACAGGCTGCTGGAAGAGTCCTTCCACCACAGTATCGCCGAACACGCCGTCGCATGGCAACAGTTCCGGCATCATGCTGCGAGGGATACCGAAGAGTCTTAGCAGGTCGTCGTCCCACTGCAGCGTATGTATATTCATCAGCATCGTGCGTGATGCGTTGGTATAGTCGGTGACATGGCGTTTCCCGCCGGTGAGTTTCCATATCAGCCAGGAGTCCATCGTTCCCATGAGCAGTTCGCCACGGTCTGCCTTTTCTCTCGCACCTTCCACATTGTCGAGAATCCATTTCACTCCGCTCGCTGAGAAATAGGGGTCGATGAGCAGTCCGCTCTTCTCCATCACCATCGGTCCGTAGCCCTGCGCCTTCAGTTCGTTGCAGATGTCCACGCCACGCATGCACTGCCACACCACGGCATTGCATACTGGATGTCCGGTGGTCTTGTCCCACACCACCACGGTCTCCCTCTGGTTGGTGATTGCCATGGAGTAGCTTGCCTCCATGTCGGCATCCTTCATCAGATGCTTCACGGCAGCTATCACATTGGCGTAGATCTCTTCGGCATCGTGTTCCACCCATCCAGCCTTGGGATAATACTGGTGGTGCTCCACGTTGACACGCTGAAGCATCTCGCATCTGTCATTGAAGAGCATCGCTTTTGTTGCCGATGTGCTCTGGTCTATGGCTATGATATAATCACCCATTTGTCTTGTCATTTCTTGAGAAAGTCGTTGGTTGCCTTCACTATGCCGTCGGCATCGAGTCCGTAGTGGGCGAAAATCTCCTTGTTGGTACCGTGAACCACATTCTCGTCTGGTATGCCAAGGATGCGCACGGGCACCGGATTCTCCGAAAGCGTCTCTGTGACGATGGCTCCGAGACCGCCGAACTGGCTGTGCTCCTCCACTGTTATGATGCGTCCTGTCTCCTCTGCCGCCTTGCGGATAGCTTCGGCATCAAAAGGTTTCAGCGACGACATGTCGAGCACACGGGCACTGATGCCCTGCTCCTTCAGCATCTTTCCTGCCTGAAGGGCGTGGTATACGGTCTCACCGCATCCTATGATGGTGAGGTCTTTACCGTCGAGCAGCATGTTTGCCTTGCCGAGCTGGAAGTCGAAGTCGTCGTTCTCATATACGTCGGGCACTGCCGCACGTCCCACTCTCACGTATACAGGATGTGGGAAATCCACGAGCAGCTTCACCAGCTTGCGTGTCTGGCGCGCGTCGCATGGCAACACGATGTTCATTCCCGGGAATGTGCGCAATGCCGCGATGTCGTGCAGACTGTGGTGTGTGGCTCCGAGTGCTCCGTATGCCACTCCTCCGCTCACGCCAAGTATCTTCACCGGATTCTCACTGTATGCAAGGTCTACTTTCACCTGCTCCAGACTGCGTGCCACATAGAAGCATGCCGGACCGCAGGCAAATACCTTCTTTCCGCTGTGTGCCAGACCGGCTGCTATTCCCACGGCGTCTTGCTCAGCGATACCACATTCAACGAACTGCTCCGGCAGCTGGTCGGCGAAGTCGTTGAGCGTCACCGAACCGCGTGCGTCTGTCGTTACAGCAATAATATCCTTGTCCTGCTTTGCCAATTCAAGCAAAGTGTCAGTAAAACTCTTTCTACAAGCTATCATAGTTCTATATCAATGTGTGTATTAAAGGTTCTTTATTCTTTCGTCTATCTCGCTGAGTGCCTGGCGATACTGTTCCTCGCTCGGCATGCCGTGATGCCATTTTGCCACATTCTCCATATACGACACTCCCTTTCCCTTAGTGGTGTTTGATATCAGGAGATGTGGCTTGTGGTTGGTATAGTCGATGGCGGCAAAAGTCTTCATGATGTCTTCCATGTCGTCACCGTCCATGCGTTTCACGTCCCATCCGAAGGCTGTCCAGCGTGCCGCGATGTCTTCTATAGCCATCACGTCTTCGGTGTTGCCGCTTATCTGCAGATGGTTGCGGTCGATGATAGCCACCAGGTTGTCGAGCTTATACTGATGTCCTGCCATGGCAGCCTCATAGATAGAGCCTTCGCCCTGCTCGCCGTCGCCCATCATCACAAAGGTCTTGTAGTCTCTCTTGTCCATCTTGGCAGCCAGTGCCATACCCACTCCGATAGAGAGTCCGTGGCCCAGCGCTCCTGTGTTCACTTCGATGCCCGGCACTTCAATGGTGGGGTGTCCGCTGAGTATGGAACCGAACTTTCCGAGCGTGTCGGTGATTTCCTTCTTCAGGAATCCCTTTGCCTCAAGGGTGACATAGAGTGCTTCCACGCAATGTCCTTTACTGAGAACGAAACGGTCGCGGTCGGGATTCTTCACGTCGGCTGGACTGACGTTCATGATATCGAAATAGAGTGCTGTCATAACATTGAGACATGACAGGTCGCCGCCGATGTGTCCGGCTTTGGCATTGTAGACCACTTCGATAAGCCTTCTGCGGTTTATCTCGGCTTGTTTTATAAGTTCTTTTGTTTCCATCTTCTTCTTTTTGTTCTTTTTATATACAAGACGCGGATGGGACTCTTTTGTAATACCTTAGTGACAGTGAAAAAATAACTTGGTATGATTTGAGCCTCATATTTTTTGAGATATTTTGTTTGATTCTGCCGGCTGATATCGGTTGGGAATGATGCGGGGGCAACGGTATCTGCCTCATTATGATACAGTAATTGGCAACCTGTACTCTCTCATGACGGAAGAGTACCGGTTGCCAATGACGATATGATTATCAATAGTTTATCCTGGGCGTAGCAGCTGTCTACTCGTCAGCGATTCCGAAGTCGAGCTGTTTCTTCTCCAGGTTTGCCTTTGCCACCTGCACACGTATCGGGTCGCCAAGCTGATACCTGTTGTGGTGGCGACGGCCTACAAGACAGTAGTTGCGCTCGTCGAAATCGTAGTAGTCGTCCTTCAGGTCTCTCAGCGACACCATTCCCTCGCAGTGGTTCTCGTCGATTTCACAATAGATGCCATAGGATGTGAGTCCGCTGATGTGGGCATCGTAGGTGTTGCCTATCTTGTCTGACATAAACTCCACCATCTTGTATTTTATACTGTCGCGCTCGGCGTTCTGTGCTATCTGCTCCATGTCGCTGGAGTGTTCACACAGTTCCTCGTAGTGCTCCTTGTTGGCACTGCGTCCTCCTGCCTGATAGCGTGTGAGCAGGCGATGCACCATAGTGTCGGGATAGCGGCGGATAGGACTGGTGAAGTGGGTGTAATACTCGAAGGCGAGTCCGTAGTGGCCGATGTTGTGGATGCTGTATTTTGCCTTCATCATGGCTCTCAGCGCCACGGTCTCTATCACCTTCTGCTCCTTCTTGCCGGCGCATTCGTCGAGCAGAGTGTTGAGACTCTTTGTGATGGCGCCCTTCGTGCCGTCGGTCTTCACCTTATAGCCGAACTTCACCACAAACTGTCTCAAAGTCTCCAGCTTCGTTGGGTCGGGCTGGTCGTGGATACGGTATGGCAATGTCTTCGGCTTCTTTCCCTTCGCCACCTTTCCTACGCTCTCTGCCACGGTGCGGTTGGCGAGGAGCATGAACTCCTCCACGAGTTTGTTGGCGTCTTTGGCAATCTTGAAGTAGCAGCGTGTCGGCTTGCCCTTTTCGTCGATGTCGAAGCGCAGCTCCTCACGGTCGAACTTCACCGAACCGTGCTTGAACCTTGCGGCACGCAGCTTCTTGGCTATGCGGTCGAGCATTATTAGCTCCGTGGCATACTCTCCCTGATATGTCTTTCCCTTGGCTGGTGGCGGTGCTGGCTGTCCTGTTCCGTCCACCACTCCATTGTCTTCAAGGATTTTCTGCACTTCCTCGTAGCAGAAGCGGCGGTTGCTCTTTATCACGCAGTGATGGAGCCGCCAGCGCAGCACCTCTCCCTCTTCGTTCATGTCGAATATCACACTGTATGTGAGCTTCTCCTCATCGGGGCGCAGCGAACAGATGAAGTTGCAGAGTCGCTCCGGCAGCATAGGTATGGTGCGGTCTACGAGGTATATACTTGTGGCTCGCTTCACTGCCTCCTTGTCGATTATAGACCCCTCGGTGACGTAATGCGACACGTCAGCGATATGTACTCCTACCTCCCATAAGCCTTTCGACAGTTCGCGGATAGAGAGGGCGTCGTCGAAGTCCTTGGCGTCGTGTGGGTCGATGGTGAAGGTGGTGACGTCGCGGAAGTCTTCTCTCTCCTTGTAGTCCTGCTCGGTTATCGTAGGGTCTATCTTGTTGGCAGCGTCTTCCACTGCCTTCGGATATTTGTATGGCAGACCGTATTGAGCGAGTATGGAATTCATCTCCACATCGTTGTCGCCGGTCTCGCCGAGCACGTCAACCACTTCGCCTATCATGCTCTTGTTCTCCTTGGATGGCCACTGGGTGATCTTCACCACAGCCTTGTCGTTGGTCTTTCCGCCCTTCAGCTTGCGCTTGGGGATTATGACGTCGTTTACGAAGATATTGCCGTCTGACACGAGGAAGGCGAAGTCTCTCTCCACTCTGAGCTTGCCCACGAAGGTGTCTTTGGCTCTCTGCAGTATCTTTGTCACCATTGCTTCGCGGATGTGGTTCTTGCGGCGCGCCATGATGGTGAACTGCACCTTGTCGCCGGTAAGGGCGAACATGGAGTTGCGCTCTGCCACGAATATCGGGGCTGCACCGTCGTCGGGAACGATGGTGTTCTTGCCGTTCGCCTTGCGCTGGAAAGTGCCTTCCTGCACCTGTCCGTTCTGGTTGAGCTGATAGGCGCTTTCGCCTTTCCTGACGAGGAAGTCGTCCCATGCCATTTCCTCCATCACGTCAACGGCGAGCATCTTTGCGGGATGCGTGTCGAGACGGAGCGCACGGAATATTTCCTTGAAACTATGTTGCTTTTCGGGATTCTCCAAGAAGAAGTCCTGGAGCTTATCTATAAGCTGCTTCTTGTTAAGTCGTTTTCTTCCTTTTCCACCTTTTGCCATAATAGTAAAGTTTTATATTACAAATATCATCAAAAAAACAATCCGACACGCTTTCATCCGTCCTCCCTGACAATCATCAAGCGGCAAATATTGTTTTCATCACTGCTTCCTGCATTTCGGGGAGTGACGCGTATCATTGGGGTATGCATTGTTCTTTTTGCGAAGTTACAAAAAATATTCTTTCGATGCCTATAAAACCGGATAATTGTAAAGCTTTTGTTACGTTTTTTTAGTAATCGGTAACGGGGAGGGGAAACTTTTCTGGTATAGATTCTTGATATAGATACAACTTGTCGTGTAACCCGAACAAACAATAAAAATACGAATACAGTCTGACAGGAAACAAGCTACAACGACCTCATCAGCTCAGCCCATTTGCTGGCTGTTCCCTTGGTCTTGAAATTCTTGAAATATAATCTGGTACAAATTGAATAAATGGTATCTTTCGACCTGATTACGAGGACGGAAATGTCAGAAAAGCTCATACCAATTTTCAGCAACACACACACCTTCATCTGTATCTCGCTCATACGGCAGAATTTCGCTATATTATCCTTGTAACTTGGATAAATCCGATTCACCGTAGCGAACAACTCATCCCAGTCTTCAAACTTCACATTCTCTCCTCCCGAAATTGCCAGCATCAGTTTTTTGAACACCTCTGATTCAAGAAATTTTTTGTCGCGCAGATTTCGGGAACGAACAATAAGTTTCTTCTTCTGAATGTCATCATTTCTGTCAGCAACGGCAAATACCTGTTCTTCATTGCCGATTTTTCCACTTTTCGACTCAGCAAGTTGCCTACGCATCTGCTCCATTTCCATCTCCTTTTCTGCAATAGCCTCTTCCTTCAGCTCACGTTCCCTTTTCAATGCCTTGTTCAATATCTCCATACGGGTTTCAAGAAGGCGTTTTCTCCGCCATAAAATGAAATATGTCAACATTGACAAAAGGGCTATGATTATCGCAATGGTCACGGAAACTATAATATAGACCGTCTGACGCATCTGATGCATCTCAAGCTTCAGATTCTCTTTCTCTTTCAGTTCGTAGTCATACATGGCATTGGCACTTGCCAAAGCATCACGTGGCGAAACGATATCCACAGAGTCAACAAAGTTCTTGTAACTAACGAAGTTACCTAAAGCGCCTTCTGCATCACCATTCTTCAGGCTTTGCACCGTTAGCCACCAATAAGCATGACGCTTGGCATATACAGACCCATGTTATAGCACCTTGTTGCAAAACACAGCAGCAGAATCACGCAGACCGAGCTTGTCATAGATTTCAAAAGACAAGGAGTATGTGGAACTGAGTGTGGCATTGCCAACATTACGACGCGCAGAATCAATAAATTTCTTCGCTTCTGTAAGAGGACCATTCTCGTTATAGTAATTTGCGAGAAAACCATCCACCTCCGACAATAGGGCTGCATCATCTATCTTCAGGGCCATGCCCCTGGCCTTGAGGAGCATCTTCAGAGCTTTGTTCTTATAGCCTAATGCCATATAGCTCCATGCCATATTGTTATAGTCATACACACAATGTGTGAGATCGCCTTGACTCTCATGTATCTGCAAGGCTTTCTTCTGCCATTTCAGAGCTTCGCTGTCGAGCCCCTGTACAGAATAGATATAGGCCAATTGATAATAGCAAAGGGCTTCTATATCTGTAGGAGCCTTTATGGTATGGTTCACTCCTACTATCTTCATGAAATACTCTACGGCTTTAGGGTAGTCATTCAATGTGCGATACACGCAACCCGCACAATAATATACATCCGACAGCATAGCATCATCACCATATCCTTCATAATGGTCAACGAGTGCCAAGACTTCTTCATCATCTTTAAAATCAGAGTTCTCTTTCACCTTAAGTTTGAGAGAAAGAAACTTCAGGAACCATCTGCCATCCTCATCATAGGTTTTCTCACGCTTCTTGGCTGCAATAAACAGTGTTTTTGCCCTTTGTATATCCTTACTACACAAAGCGTTTATATGGGCAAGCTCACAAGGTGTAGCGTTTCTCTTATGAACAAGAAACAAAGACATAGCTACGACCATCAAAGCTACAATCAAGAGGGCGACTAAAAGAAAGCGTCTCCTAACCGACAGATTCTCTCTAAATTTCATAGGATTTTATATTGTTATTTACTGCTATTCTCTTCATCCCCAGACACTGCAATGAAGTTACCGATAAGCCGTCTGCAAAGATAATAATAACAATCTGTTCACTAAAAAGACTTTCAACATTATTATTACACCCGGCTCTAAATTCATCACAATTAATGACGAGGGAAATGCACAAAGGGGAAGGACCCTTGACTTTTAAGACAAGTTTCCTCTCCCCTATATAACTTACTTTACGTGATTCAAAATAAAACAAGCTCTGACTCATTGCAGCTTGTATGTCTCTGTCTTCACTCCATTGACGACAAACGTCAGGAAGATCGCTTCTGACATATTGCCCATAGTGGTATAACGCACGGTATAATTACTCCTTCCCTTTTCAAGATGGGTTGTTTGTCCCTTTACCATTGGGGTTGAAACTATAACGTCTACATCTTCCTGCAACGGTGTCCTGAAACTGATGAAGATTCGAGAAGCTGTTCTGTCGAGTTTTATGGACTTGTCCATATAATTACCATACAAACATATACGCTTATACACAACGGCTCCGTCTTTGAGTGACTGTGCCCTGACTGTATACTCGCCTCGGACAGGTTCTTTGCCGACGCCCAATGTGAATCCTTCTCCCACATAGCGTCCATCCGGATCAAACCACCGGCATGAAACTCGCTCTGACCTCTCACTCAACGAGAGATAGAAGCTGCCGTTGTATATATAACTTTCCGGAACGATATCCAAAGCTTTCCGCGGAAGGCTTCTCACTATGAAATTCTCTCCACCCACGCATTTTCCCGTGGCATCGTCTGTCACTGACACTGCAACATTATAGAAGCTCGTGTCCGGGATGGCTTCATCGGCAAAGAACGAACAGCCCAGACTTGTGGCGAGACATTCGCCTGCTTCCATATTGATGCCGGAGATTTCCGCGCCGTTGCCCTCGATGATGAAGGTTCCTGAATTGGCTGCATCCTCTTTCACGCCATCAAGGGTGTAGCGGTGGGAGGTGATGCCGGAAGAACGGAATTCTAGTTCTGCCTTTCTGAACAGGTCGTCACCGTCCTTGCCTGTGACATTGAAGCGGAGGCTGTAGGACACAGGGGTGCCGTCGTGGTTTGCAAGGAATACGTTTCTCTCGTTTCCATAGGTGGCAGCCTGCACGCTCTTCAGAACGCTTGTGGCTTTACGGTCTGCCACGCCTTTGTCCGTGTCGTATATCACGGCGCGGTAGTTCAGTCCTACATTGTCGGATGAAATCTGTCCTGCGGTTTTCTTGTCGAATTTCTTCTCAAGCGTCACGCTGGTTTCCCTGCCCGGGAGAATCGTGCCGTCGAGTGGTGCCGTGGCGAACATGCCGCATGAATAGTCGTCGCTTGACGGCGTATCCCATTGCCAACTGTCAGAAACAGTGCCGTAGAAGGCTTCCGATCAATACAGACTGACGGATTTGTTCGCTTTATCGTATGGCAGGACACCGCGGTTCCTCACCTTCAACACAACGCTCTTGTCTGTGCTCTGCGAGAAGTCGGAGTTGCTGTTGGTCCAGTCCATGCCGTCACTTTCGGGACTGAGCGCTATGGCATCAGTAGCCCATGGCGCTTTGCCCTGTCCCGAACCGTCGGAGAAGATGAGTTCCACGGGGTTGGGGATGTACGACAATGACAGGTCCTCTATGTTGGTGCCTGCAAGATAGCTCGCCATGGGATGCTCTCTGACGCCGCCGAATGAGAAATCACCGTCATTGTAGCCGTCGTTCTCTTCTGCATACCGGTATGCCTCCAGAAGGGTGACGACACCATCTTTGTCGTAGTCGGCATCAACTTCCTCGTCGAATATGTTCACGTGTGAGAGTGCCGATGTAAACAGACTCACGAATTCATCGTATGGAATATCTGGACGGGTCCATGACTTCTCATCCTTACCGCATGCTACCAGGATGAGTCTATTGTCTGCCTTTAGGGCATCTATAAATCCGCCGCTAAAACATTGTCCGAGAACGAAAGTTATATATCCGGCTTTTATGTCCTTCACATAATCTGACAGCTCTTGGGGATACAAATTATCCTCATTCCCCCAAAGGCTTATATAGGATGCCTTGTCTTTATAGCCATGTCCCACTATGAAAACAAGCAGATGGTCTCTACTGTATATCCGATTTGACAGCCTGGAGAATACCGCCTTGATATTTTCTTTCGTCGCTGCATAATCTATGTCATCGGTCCCGTCCCCGTCAAGATCCAACAGCGAAGAAACGACGCTGTTGTCTTCCATGGTTATGTCTGCACCGGGATCTTTTCCATCCGACATAATTACAGATATGTTAGTACGCGGTATCTTATAATAATTGCGAAGAGTCGTGTATAGGAATGAGCAGTCATTCCAATAACTTTCTCTGTTTGACTTTAAATCCTTGCTTCCGTTTATTATCACAGCATATGTCTTGCCCGGCAGTCTTATAGCTGTAGAATCATAGCCGGGATTCTTTATGTCTATGTAAAAGAGGCCATGCTTTATGAAATCATGTTTACCGAGTTCCTGGGCATTACAATATGCACAAAAGAGGAATATGGCCAAAAGCAAATGGAAGGTGCGGTGTTTCATATTGTTCATTTGCTCTTATCTTATAATTTTCTTTCCGTTGACTACATACATTCCCTTTGCAAGTGCGTTGATGTCGGTCCCGACATACCTGCCGTCAAGGGTATAAATCCTGTCTGACTTAATGCCTGAGGTCGTTACAGCATTGTCTATTCCCGCAACGTCATACTCCTTTATCGTCTTAAAGGCAGTGCTCCAGGTCTCGTCTGCCTCAAAAGCTGACTTGGCACCTTGTGGAACGTAGAGCACAACATCTTCGGAAATGTCTTCAAACACTTTTTCACCAAGGGTGATTTCACTTGGAGATGAAGCATGCAGGATGAATGATTTCAGATATCTGCAGCCGGCAAAGGCCATGTACTCGATTGACTCTACACTTTCCGGAAGGTCAAGGGTTTCAAGATTGTTATAATAGAAAGCTCCATAGCATATCTTCTTCAGGCCATACGGCAATGTAACATGCTTAAGATTGACACGGTAATATCTCTCTTCCGTCTTTATGCTCTCGTATCCGTAATTCCAAGTATCTTCGCCTATTCCTAATACGCATACGGCTGGAACACGTGGCTTGAAAGCCATTGTACCGATACAGTCATCCACAAGTTTGCAATTCTCCAGATTAAGTCCTGTCAGATCAAAATACTCTGCGAGGTCACGGAGTTGATAATAGTTCTTGTTTCCCAATGTTCCTGTCACGACAATAGAATCAACATCTCTCCATTCGTCGCTGACCGGGGAGGGGGTGAATACGCCGTCCTGCGTCAACTCCACATACTTTATGTTCTGGGCGTTCATGCATAATGAACTTGCAAGCACTGATAATAATAAGAAGATTTTTTTCATTGTTTTATCCTTTCTATAAATAAATGATTAAAACCAAAACGGATTGTCACTCTGCGTTTACTCTCGTATAAGTCATGCTCTCGGAATAAAGGATGCTCGCGAAGGCTATCTGGATGCCGCGGTATGCTATATCGCTGCTGGAAATATCCACGTTGGACTTCTTCAGCATATAGAGGACTTCCTTGGTATAGTCGTCGGCATCAACATTGGCATACAGCATCGTATAGATATACTCGGCGCAGAAATCGATGATGTCGGCATTTTCAGGATATATGTTCTTCATCTTTCCGAAATAATCCTTGTATGACAACGACCCGTCAACGCTCTTTATTCTTTCCAGGTCTGTGGCAATAAAAGAAATCTGCTCTTCCGACAAGCCGCCTGCCCTGCGGTAGTTGGGTGACATTGACAGCATCCTGTCGTTGGCAGCACGCAAAAGTGTTGACATTGAGCGAAGATGGCTGTTGTTGTCACTCACATACATCGAGTATTCTAAAGTATTGTGGAAGTATCCCAAACTGTCCGGGAAATACACTTTGCCGTCAAATGTGGCAATTGGACTCTTCTTGGGCTTGTCCTTGGGTCTTATCTTATATTTCTTGTCTGAATATCTCCTGCTGGCTTCGGCCAAAGAAGAGGTTATCGCTCCTGTAATCGTGCCGGCGATTCCACCGCGGGAGCCTCTGATTCCGCCGCAGACGTCAGCAATTGCTATCTTGGCATAGTCGAGCTTGGTGAAGCTGACGCCTTTGGCAAGTCTCACGGGCATCTCTTCGGTACGGATAAACCGTGCATCGTATGCCTTCAGCTGTTCTGTCAGCTCACGCATGTTGCTTGCCGGCTTCATCCGGCTCTCGACAGGAACCTCTGTCGTGTCTTCTTGAGTACAAGAATTGAGCGTTGCCACACCAAGGGCAAGCGCTGCAAAAATAAATAGATTTTTCATAACTATTGAATTTTATTATTTAGCAAGTTCACCTCTTAAATGTTTATCATCGTAATACAAATCAATTGTAGCCGGTTCGGAGACATCTGCATTGGGAACAGTAATGGTTGCACCAACTTTATCGATTGTTTCAGAAGATACATGTATAACCTCACCATTCTGATTCTTCACGACTACAGTAACATCTGTCAACAAAGAGTCAGACTTGATGATAATATCGTCACCATCTGTTGTTACATTAGGAACGCATGATCCATGAGGGACAGAAAGGTTCTTAACATCTACTAACGATACTGTTTCTTTTTGTGAGAAAACAGACAGCGGTAATAACAATAAAAAGATAGAAAAAATGATTGTTCTCATGGCATTTCGTTTTTTGCAAAGATAAAAACGGCTGTCTGAATGTCCCAAATATTTGAACAGGAAAATAAGCGAGCAGCCTGAAATGCACAAATTTTCCTTGCATTTCCACGGTTT
>ENA-UOJH01000836-UOJH01000836.1-human-gut-metagenome-genome-assembly--contig:-C148-NODE-836-length-26125-cov-10.300460_pt1 | contig 26125 bp, 23 predicted proteins | sample MGYA00242345_ERZ723892 | MGnify/ENA metagenome assembly ERZ723892 | reverse complement strand
TTCGCATAACCTTCGCTGCATACCTGCCTACACACATCAAATCCCTACGGGATTTATATGCTTGGGCGTTCATTTGAATTTTTGGTGCGTTTTGGTGTGTTTTTGTCGATTTGTAACTATTTGTAATCCAATGATATATAATGAAACATCATCAAAGGAACGGTTCTTTTGATTGTGGGGTGGAGTGGGGGTGGGGTGGTAATTCTGGTGGGGAAAATGGGGGAAATGTGGAAAATTATTTGTAGTTTTGCATTATATATGGACGATTGTGGTCTTTTTTCTGCCACATCGCCCTTTATTTTGACTGAAAACTAATTAATTACGCAATATGAAGAATTTATTGAAATCAGTTTTTGCTGCGGCTATGCTGCTGCTTATGGTGGCTTGCAACGGCAGCAAAACCAACGAGGCATATCCATTGCCAATGAAGTATTTGCCTGTGCAGCTCGAAGGCTCCAAGATGTGGAGTATTCTCGACCTCGAATCTGGCGATGTGGTGGTGAAAGATGTGTACAAAGCCATGCCATCGGCTGTGGTGAACGATATGTATTTTGTGATGAACGGCGAAGGCACCTTCGATTATTATAACGTGGCTGACCCTAAGAAGCCTGTCAACAAGGAGCACTTTGGCAGCGCCACCGAGTTTGGCGTGGAGGGTTTGGCTTTGGCAAGCCTCAAGGGCAAGCCCATCAGCATCATCAACGAAAAGTGCGAGGTGGTGAAGGAGTTGAGCGACAGCGTGGCTGAATGCTCGATGTTTAACCGCGGACTTGCTGTGGCTCGTTTCATCAACTCAAAATACGGCTACATCGACACCGAGGGCAAGACTGCGATTGCGCCAAAGTACGACCAAGCCCACCCATTCATGTTTGGGGACCACGCAACTGTGGCACGCCAGCGCGACAACGACTCAATCGTGGACATCTGCTTCATCGACAAGAAGGGCGAAGAAACTTTCAAGACCAATTCCACCATGTATAACCCTCTCACCCCCAACTTCAACCAGGGCGTGATTCCTGTGGTGAACATGGCGAAGCGCGACACCGTGATTTGCCTCAATCCTGAAGGCAAGGAGGCCCCCAATCCATTCCAAGTGTCGGATAAAATCAAGAAAGACGGCTACGACCAGCACTCTGCCACTGGCAAGGGCGGCTTTATCGTGATGAAGGGCGACAAGTTTGGTGCTATCGACGCCAACGGCACAGTGGTGGTGCCTATCAAGTATCTCGACATCATCGACGTGTGTGCCAACCGCTACTTGGTGAGCGAAAAAGCAGGTGTTTACTTCCTCGTAGATGAAAACGGCAAGCCTGTGGGCAACGCCAAGATTGCGCACGCCAACGGCAACCCAAGCGCCATCGCCACTCGTGGCTTCATCGATTTGGCTATCACTGGCAGCAATTTGATGAGCATGTTCAACGAGCAGGGTTTCGTGCCTGTGGCAAAGGGCACCACCGTGGGCCACATGCTTCAAGCCATCGACACCTCTCATCCTGAAGCCTACGTTGGTCAAGACGCGTTGGCTGTGGGCTCAACCCTTGTCTCGTTTGCCGGTCCTATCGCATCGAAAGGTGCCGACGGTCAGGTTAATTTCAACGTGAACACACAAGTTCGCCTTGTGGGCTTCGACTTCCCTGTGGTTTCTTACGCCGATGGCACTGAAGACGACCTCGTGGCATTCATGGCCGCCAACATGGGCAAGAACGGTTTTGTGAGCGCAGGCAACAATGTGTTTGAGAGCGAGAACGGAACCGCTGTGGCACTCGGCTACAAGGGCGGCATTGTGCGCATCAACTACTACATGAACAAAGACGAAGTGCAGCCACTCCCTGCCGAATCGAGAAAAGGCGCTAAAAAGTAAAAGCCGTGTTCGTATTTGACCAATAAATAAGAAAAAATGACGAGCGAGTGTGCAATAAGTGTTAAATTTTGAAAAAAAATCAATATTCGTTGCACACGAAAACTAAAAAAGTGCAACGACGCACAATTTATGGATTTTTTTCTTTAATATTTGGTAAATAATTACTTACTTTGCAAGGAATTTGTTTGAAAACAACAAAAAATAAATATTAATAACATTCTTAAATTTAAACATTATGTCTGAAATTTCTGAAAGAGTAAAAGCAATTATCGTTGACAAATTAGGCGTTAGCGAAGCAGAAGTAACCCCAGAAGCAACTTTCCAACAGGACCTCGGTGCTGACTCACTCGACACTGTAGAACTCATCATGGAATTTGAAAAGGAATTTGGTATCTCTATTCCAGACGAAAAGTCAGAAGGTATCCAAACTGTAGGCGACGCTATCAAGTTCATCGAAGAAGCAAAAGCATAATCTTTTCATTTCCGCTACATAATATTTCGTTATGGAATTAAAAAGAGTAGTGGTAACAGGTCTTGGAGCAATCACTCCATTGGGCAACGATGTAGAAACTACATGGAACAATGCCCTTAATGGTGTGAGCGGTGCAGGGCCTATTACTCATTTCGACGCAAGCCTTTTCAAGACTCAGTTTGCATGTGAGGTAAAGGATTTCAAGCCTGAACTTTATGTGGCTGAAGGCGACCGCAAGGAACTACGCGACTTCAAGAAGAACGACCTCTACACTCAGTACGCTCTGGCTTCTGCCAAGCAAGCTTTGGATGACTCGAAACTTCTTGAAAGCGACACCGACCGCAATGAGGTGGGCGTGATTTTCTCTTCTGGTATCGGTGGTATTCACACCTTCGAGGAAGAAGTGGGATATTATGCCACTCATAAAGATCAGGGTCCTAAGTATAGTCCTTTCTTGATTCCTTCTATGATTGCCGACATCGCAGCTGGCCGCATCTCCATCAAGTATGGTTTCCGTGGTCCAAACTTCGGTGTGGTATCTGCTTGCGCATCATCAACCAACGGCATGATCGAGGCTTTCGACCAAGTGCGTTTGGGCAAGGCTGTTGCCATCGTTACCGGTGGTGCTGAAGCAGCTATCTGCCCAGTGGGTGTGGGTGGCTTTAACGCTATGCACGCACTCTCTACTCGCAACGAAAGCCCTGAAACCGCATCACGTCCATTCAGCGGCTCACGCGATGGTTTCGTGATGGGCGAAGGTGGTGTTTGCCTCATTTTCGAGGAACTCGAACACGCTTTGGCTCGCGGTGCCAAGATTTATGCTGAAGTAGTGGGCGGTGGCACCAGTGCCGACGCTTACCACATCACTGCCACTCACCCAGAGGGCCTCGGTGCTCACTTGGTGATGAAGCGTGCGGTTGAAGATGCTGGACTCAGCGTTGACGATGTGGACTACATCAACGTACACGGAACTTCTACCCCTGTGGGCGACCTCAGCGAAGCACAAGCTATCGTTGACCTCTTCGGTAAGCACGCTTACGAACTCAACATCAGCTCCACCAAGTCGATGACTGGTCACATGCTCGGTGCTACCGGTGCTATGGAAGCGATGTTCTGTGTGAAGTCGGTACAGGAAGACATCGTTCCTCCAACTATCAACCACGAAGACGACGACCGCGACGAAAAGATCGACTACAACCTCAACTTCACTTTTGGCAAGGCTCAAAAGCGCACAGTTAACGTAGCTCTTTCTAACACCTTCGGCTTCGGTGGTCACAACGCTACTATCATCGTTAAGAAGTACAAAGGTTAATCCCTGTGTTTAACGGTATCATATCATTCATAAAGCTCCTTTCCTCTAAGGATAAGGGGCTTTATGTCTTTATACATGACCTTACAGGATTCTACCCGAAAAACATTGAACTCTATAAATTGGCATTCGTGCACCGCTCCATGCCCGTGAAAGACGCCAACGGCAACTGGGTGAACAATGAGCGACTGGAATACCTCGGCGACGCTGTGCTCGACCTCGTGGTGGCGGCATATCTCTACCACCATTACCCCGACAAGCACGAAGGATTCCTGACCAGCACTCGCGCCAAAATCGTGCAACGTGAAAGTCTTAACCGCATCGGCAAACTTTTCCATCTCGACCAGCATGTGAAGGCCTCGTCGCACTCGTCGTCGCACAACAGCTACATCAGCGGCAATGCCGTGGAGGCGTTTGTGGGAGCCATCTACCTTGACCGTGGCTACGACTGCGCCCAGAAATTCATTGAAAAGAAGATTATTCGCGACAATATCGACATCGTGAGCCTCGTCAACACCGAGAAGAACTTCAAGAGCCGCCTCATTGAGTGGACGCAGAAGTATCATGTGGTGATTGAATACGAGCTCGTGGACACCTATTGCGACACCGAAAACAATCCCGTGTTCCGCACAGCAGTGCTGCTGGGCGGCATCTACGCTGCCGATGCTACAGGTTACAGCAAAAAGGAATCGCATCAGGGAGCATCGAAAAAAGCGCTCGAACGCCTTAAATCCGATCAGGTGTTCTATGAGCAAGTAGTGGCAACAGCCGCGGCCATCGAATCCCCAACTCTCTAAAAACACATACCCCCATAAAAAACCCAACCGCTAACATTCTCTGTCGGCGATTGGTTGATAACTACTCCTCTAAAAACACAGATTGATGTTTATTCATGTCGATTAAAAGGCCAATAAGATAAATTTATAGAAACGGAATGAAGAAAACAGTTGCTCGTTTGTAACTTGTTTATGTTTTTCTTTCACATTGCAAAATTAACCAAACAAAAGTCCACATCACCCCCATACTGTAAATAATAATTCCCAAATCGTTAAAATCCTCTCCCAAATCCCCCACCCACACCCTCAAATTCCACCAAAAGCCCCCGAAAGGCTCACACAGATTCAACAGATTCAACAAAAAATCAGATGTTAGAGATTAGAAGTTAGATGTTAGAGGGTTCACACAGATTCAACAAAAAAATAATTCGTGGAAATCTGTGTTGTCCGTGTTCGCATGATTCTGCTACGGATTTGCACAAATTTCCACGAATTATCTTTGTGGTTGGGTGATGGGGCTATTGGTTGAGGATAAGGGTGATGAGTGAAGTGACGTCGCTCACGTCCACAGTGCCGTCGGTGTTGATGTCGCACGCGGTGTCGTCGAGGTTCAAAAGGCCCAAAATCTTGTTGATAAGGGCTGTAGCGTCGCTTGCGTCCACATTGCCGTCCTCATTCACATCGCCCAGTGTGCTTGTAGGCGAAATGAGCAGGTCGCACCAGCCTGGAGCCTTGCAGTAAGCCTTGCGCAGATTCTCTGGAATGGTGATATTGAGTGTGCCATCTATTTCCGACACAGGTTTTTCGGCGTTGATGATGAGTGTGCCGTGCTGCACAGCGGTAGCCGTTTTGCTGCTGCCAAGTCCTGCGAAAGTGCCGTCGTAGGCATTGAAGATAGATTTCTTTTTCAGTTCGTTAGCGGTAGGCACCACTGTTCGTGAGCAGGTGATAGTGCCGTTTTTCATATTGGGAGTGTTGTAGAACACCTTTTCACCCATTATCAGCGAGTCGGTGCCGAGAATTTCCACGCTGTTGAGGCTTTTGCAATCGCGGAGTGCCTCGTCGCCAATGTATGCCACTTTTGATGGCAACTTGATGCTGCTGATGGCCGTGCCCATGAAAGCGTAGTCGCCAATATAGCGAACGGCGTTTGTGCCTTCAAAATTCACGGTGGCGAGGTTGGCGCAGTTGAGGAACGCACCTTGCGCAATGCTGTCGGTTTCCTGTGGCAGATTCACCTCGGAGAGTGCGGTAAAAGCGAAAGCCTTGGAGCAAATGTAGTTGATGCCAGTGCCTCCTTTCGAGAAGAAGGAATTGCCCTTCTCAAAGGTGACGCTTGCAAGAGACTTGTCGTTGTAGAACGCCTTTGCGCCTATGCCCCTCACTGGTGAGAAGGCACTGTAGGGGATTGATATGCTCTTCAGCGATGTGGCGTGGGCGAAAGCATAGTCGCCAATGCCCAAAAACGCATCGGCATTGTCTTCGGTGATGTATTTAATCACCGTGTCGGCGATGTTGCTGTCGGTGATGAAACCTTTCAGCATTGTGCCCAGCATTTTGATGGTGTTTTTGTCGAAGCCCATCAGCGATGATGGAAGTTTCACCTCTTCGAGGGCAGTCATACCATTTTTCAACTTCTCGCTGGCGGTGGGCAGCAAGTCGGTGTCGATGTCCACGCCACGCCAAAATGCCTTTGGTGGAATCACATAGATGGGGATGTTGAGGCTAATGGTGTCGCCATCGGCATTCTTGACGGCAAAGTGCGCATTGAAATTGGCAACCGACAGGTCGAGCCGTTTCAGCGTTTTGCGCATATTGCTCCAAATGTATGAAGCATCGTCGCCAGTGTCGCCCACAATCAAGTCGACGATATTTTTAACTGTCCCTTTCGTGAAATCGGCATTAAACGCCACGATGTTGCCACCCACCTTCAGTTCCTCAATGTCGGCAGAGGTGAATGTGGAGCCATTGGCGGCATTGTATTTCACAAGAGCGGTATCGACGAGAGCCTTCAGCCCATTGGCAGCGTTTGATGTCACCTCCACGCGGAGTTTCCCGCTTTCCAAGGTGCTGACAGTTGCCTTTTGTGCCTGGCAGAAATACGCCACAAACGCACATAATACAACCGCAAGAGTTGATTTAAGTTTCATTTTGCAATTATTTTAAGTTTTCCGCCCACAAAATTACACCATTCCGCCCAAACCACCAAACCGAATAAAGATAGATGAATAAAAACGCTGAATCTTGTGTTTTTTTTCTGTAATTAATGGTTTGTGTGATTAAAAAATTCTTTGTAAATGTTGTTTTAGAAGAATAATAATTTGTAGAAATGGAAAATTGTCGTAAATTTGCGGTGTGAAATTTAAAAATCAAGGAAAATTATGAAGAAAGCTACAGAATGTGTTCAGGCGGGATGGACTCCTGCGAAAGGTGAACCTCGCGCATTGCCAATATATCAGTCAACCACTTTTAAGTATGAGAACTCGGATCAGATGGCTCGTTTGTTCGACTTGGAGGATTCGGGCTATTTCTACAGCAGGTTGCAAAATCCCACCAACGATGCCGTGGCGGCGAAAATCGCTGCGCTTGAAGGCGGTGTGGCGGCTATGCTCACATCGAGCGGCATGGCGGCGGTGTTTTTCGCGGCGTTCAACATCTGCGAGGCTGGCGGACACTTTCTCTCGGCTTGCAATATCTATGGAGGTGCCTACAATCTGTTTGGCGTGACGATGAAGAAAATGGGCGTGGACTGCACGTTTTTTGACCCCGACAAACTCACCGACGATGAGGTGAAGGCGTTGATTCAACCCAATACCAAATTCATTTTTGGCGAAACCATCTCCAACCCCGGCGGTGCGGTGTTCGACATTGAGCGATATGCGAAGATTGCCCACGAGGCAGGGGTTCCGCTGATAATCGACAACACTTTTGCCACGCCGGTCAACTGCCGCCCGATAGAGTGGGGTGCCGACATAGTGGTGCACTCCACCACCAAATATATGGACGGCCACGCTTCGTGTGTGGGTGGTGTGATAGTGGACAGTGGCAATTTCGACTGGTTGGCGCACGCCGACAAGTTCCCTGGACTTTGTCTGCCCGACGAGAGCTACCACGGCTTGACCTACGCCAAGGATTTCGGCAAATTTGCCTACATCACCAAGGCCACAGCCCAACTTATGCGCGACCTCGGCAGCTGCCAAAGTCCACAAGATGCCTATGTGCTCAACATTGGTTTGGAGAGCCTGCATGTGAGAATGCGTCAGCACTGCGAGAATGCACAGAAGGTGGCTGAATGGCTCCAGACGCGCCCCGAAGTGGGGTGGATTCACTTTGCCGGGCTGCCTACCGACAAATATTATCCGCTGTATCAGAAATATTTGCCAAAAGGTGGCTGTGGCGTGATTGCGTTCGGACTGAAAGGTACGCGTGAAGAAGCTGTGAAATTCATGGATTCGCTGAAGATGATCAACATCGTCACCCACGTGGCTGATGTGAAAACCTGTGTGCTTCACCCTGCCAGCCACACCCACCGCCAACTCTCCGACGAGCAGTTGCGCGAAGCTGGCATCGCCCCCGACCTCGTGCGCCTCTCCATCGGCATTGAGGATGCCTCCGACATCATCGCCGACCTCGCCCAAGCCCTCGACGCTTTGCAGCAGAGCAAGTAATACTTTCTGATTTCTTATTGAAGCAATAGGGGAAATTCATTTTTTATATGATTTGGATATTTAAGCGAAATACTATAATTTCGCAATCCAGAATCAAGAGTACGATTACAGAAAGAATCGTATTTGCAGTTGTTATTTACTAAATGTTAGTTATTCTATGAAGTTTCAGATTTTACTTACTCCCGCTGTGGTGGCATGTGCGCTGCTCTCTTTCGGAGCAAAAGCGCAAACCGTGATCACGCCACCTTACACACTTAATCTCGCCGATGAGAACGAACGTAACCAGTACACCATCATCGATGCCAACAACGATGGCTACACTTGGGGTGGATCGAAGTATTACTTCCGTTGCAACACCACCGGCACCAACAAGGCCGACGACTGGTTGATTTCACCAGCCATCGCCATGAAGGAGGGTAGCACCTACACTATCACCTACATCGGCCACAACAAGCAAAGCGATAAGCCCGAACGTGTGGAGTTGAAAGCCGGCACAGCACCAACTGCCGAAGCCATGACGCTCACCGTGATGCCTACCATCACATTCACCACCGTTCAGAAAGAAACCAACACTGCCACCTTCGTAGCCCCAACTACTGGCAACTACTACTTCGGTTTCCATTGCATATCGAATGCTGGCATGTATTACGCCTATGTTGACGGTTGGGCTATCAGCGCCGCCGTTGATAAGGCTTGTCCCGACTCGGTAAAGAGTTTGACAGTGACCCCAGGCGCAAAAGGTGCGCTCAGTGCCACCGTTAGTTTTAACGCTCCATCGGCAAGCGTGGGTGGCGATGCGCTCACCGTTCTCACTTCTGCCACTGTTATCAATATGACTACTGGCGAAGTGGCTGGCACAGTGAGCAATCCAACTCCTGGTGCAGCATTGAGCGTGGAGGACGCAAATCCTAAGAAGAATGCCTTCAACCGCTATCGTGTGTATGTCACCAGCGACAAGGGCGAGGGCGTGAGCTCCGACGCACAGGCTTACGTAGGCATCGACATTCCAAAGGCTGTGGGCCGTGGCAACTGGACACAGCAGGGCAACAATGTGGTGCTCACATGGCCAGCCGTGAGCGAGGTGGGTGTGAATGGCGGTTACGTTGACCCAGCGGCTGTTACCTACACCGTGACCATGCTCCAGCCTTCATACACCGACCTTGCTAAGGGCGTGAGTGGTACCACCTACACCGATGCCTCACTTGCCGAAACGTCAGGTCAGACATTTGCCAGCTATGCCATTACTCCAAAAAGTGAGGCTGGCGAAGGTCAAGGTTCTCCTACATTCAGTGGCCCATTCGGCACCCCTTACGATGTGCCAGCCACAGAGTCGTTTGCCAATGTACAACTCGCCTATAGCCCATGGTTTATCATCGACTACGCTGGTGGCGACGACTCGTCGTGGGACGTGGTGGCATCTTCCACCTATCCTTCACGCACCCCACAAGATGGTGATGGCGGTTTTGCGATGATGCGCACCGACGACGATGGTCGCCATATGCTCTCATCGCCAATGTTCAAGTTGGGCACCGACAATGTGCTCACCTTCTGGATTAGCAACCCCGACCGTTACAACTCATTTGAGTTGAAGATTTCCGACGACCAATGCCACAATTGGACAAAACTCGCCACCCTGCCTGTCACCAAAGAGGCATGGGAAAAGCAGACATTCGACCTCAGCGCCTACAATGGAAAAACTGTGTGTCTGGGATTCTGCGGAGAAGTGGAATCATACAACAGACAAATCTGTGTTGACAACATCAGCATTTCCGAAGGCGGCACAGGTGTAGCACAAGTCACTACCGACGATATTTACGTCAGCGTAGCAGGCGACCAACTCACAGTCACCGCCGACGGTCAAACCGTAAGCGTGTTCGACACCACCGGCCGCCTCGTTGCCACCGCCCAGGGTGTGAACGGCACCGCCACCTTCACCCTTCCTCAAGGCGCATACATCGTGCGCACCGCCCAGCGCGCCGCCAAAGTGGTGATCCGCTAACCCCATCTCTATGCACTCAACCAAAATTCATCAAACCAAAACCAAGGCTGTGTCGCCCCCCCCCCGACACAGCCTTTACCACATCTCCCCACCACACATAAAATCAATTTCAGAATATACCGAGGCAAAACACTCCACACCGGCACCCTCCCATCAATTTCCCATGGGATAGATTAATTTGTCTTGCTGATGATGTGAATCATTAGCGAAGCTTCGTTTAGTAATAGCCAACGCTCTCTATCCCCTCCATATCATAGTAGTTCATGACCTTTTGTAGGTACTGCACTTTGCATTTATTAAGAGTTTCTTTCATGAAATTCTTTAGTGCATCACGCTTTTTAAAAGAACCTATACACTTAGTTTTCTGTCTTTTGTTGTGCCATAATGATTAGAAATTATGGGCAGATGGTTGGTCTGCCCGTTACTTTTCACTTTATATGTAAATACGTCATACCGAAGCTTCGGTACAAGGGGGAATATAGTAGGAAGAATTTAGTGTTTGTTTTTCTTAAGAAAAGGGATTTATATTCAGAGAAAAAAGAAGAATAAGAAAAAACTGAACATAGGGTGTTTATCTTTTTGCAAACACTGGGATATGTTTATAGAAACATTAATGATAAAACAATGAGAAGAAATAATGTAGTAATAGTTCCAGCAAAATGCCAGCATACAGGAAAAATGTATGGCATTCGATCAGAAAGAAGGGATGATGGGTGGCACATGAACTGGGCTTTTGAACTCTCAGAAGAAGAAGCAGAACGAGAAAATTTTGAGGAAGAGTCCATTTCAGGGCAAGTCGTAATTGACCCAGAATACCCAGGATGCCCTTATTGTGGAGGCAATGGCTTTGTCCGTTGTGGAAAATGCGGAAAGTTGTCTTGTTGGGGCGAAGAAGGTGCTTTATTCTGTTGTCAACATTGTGGTCATACAAGTAAAATCGGTATGAGTACTAATAAATTCGACGACATAAAGGCTGGAGGTTTTTAATTATAGTGATACTAATATAATAAAATGTCAGAGTTAAGAAAAGGTGAGACCATTTCGCTTCAAGGAGGAGAAATGGTCACGATAAAAAAGGAATTAGGAAGAGGTGGGCAAGGTATTGTTTATCAAGTTGACTACAATGGAAAAGACGAGGCACTTAAATGGTATCTGAAGGATGAAGGTGACTTGTTCTATCATAATCTTCAGCATAATGTCAATAGTACGCCCCCATCATCCAACTTCTTATGGCCACTTCGAATTACCGATCGCCAAAAAGGTGGTTTCGGATATGTTATGCATCTCCGTCCAAAAGGATACTATGAACTGGGAGATTTCTTTACGGCCAAGGTCCAATTCAAGAATTATGATAGTGTCCTTCATGCAGCCATTAACATCTGCAACGGATTCCTAAGACTGCATCTTTCTGGCTATAGCTACCAGGACTTAAATGAAGGAAACTTCTTTATCAATCCTGAAAATGGGAACCTTCTTATTTGCGACAATGATAATGTTGCTGCAAATCGTACAGAATCAGGTATCAAGGGGAAAAGCAGATATATGGCAGCAGAAGTCGTTAACGGAGGCGTGCCGAACATTCAAAGTGATGTGTTCTCTTTAGCGATAGTTCTTTATCGACTGTTCATGCTCGACCATCCTTTTGAAGGAATGAACACATTAAAATATGTTTGTCTTACTGATGATGTGGAACGAAAAATCTATGGTGAAGGTGCAGTTTTCGCCTGGGACCGTGAAGATAACTCTAACCGTCCTCATCCTCAGATTCACTATAATGCCAATTTGCGCTGGAGGTGGTGTCCAAAAAGCCTTCAAGGCGCATTCCAAAAGGCATTAGGCAAGGAGAGTGTCCTTCACCCAGAGAAACGCATGACCGACCGTGAATGGAAGAATCTTTTTGTTGAGCTTCGCCGCAAGCTGATTGTGTGTCCTGAATCAAAAGAGACAGATCACGACTTCATGGTCGACGATATTCAGGCATCACTAACATGCCCCCTCTGTGGAAAACCTGTGGGAATAGGGGCGTTGTTGAGATTTGGAGATGGAACAGAGTATGCATTAACACGTCACAAGAAACTGTATTTAGACGATTCTGATGAACCTGTAGGTGTTTCTCGCATACGTAAAGCTAATGGTAGGACTGAATTGGGCCTGCAAAACCTTTCCGCCAACAAATGGATGGTTTTCACCGCTTCCGAGCGTCTTAATGAGCTGGAAAAGAATGATATTATGCCTTTGCGTGACGGCATGAAAATAAGATTTAATAATCGAGCAACTGCAGAAGTTATTATTCACTAACTAATTTAATAAAAGAAAAATGAAGATGGAAAATTTGAATCCATTTGAGAGCGTAAAACCATGTGCTCGCAGACAGATGAATCTGTTTTATTTGATTGACTGCTCAGGTTCTATGAGTGGTAACAAAATCGAGTCTATTAACCAAGTGATGCCAGACATCATGAGAACCATTGCTGATATTGACGAGAGCAATAAGGACAATGCTCAAATTAAAGTCGCTTGTCTGGAGTTCAGTAGTGGCTGTCAATGGAAATATCCTCAGCCTGTTCTTGCTAATGATTTCAAGTGGCAAGATATTCAGGCTGGAGGCGTAACAGATTTGGGAGCTGCTTTCAAGGAACTACGTGCACACATGAGTCGCCATAGCGACCTTGCGTCTGACACCGGGCATTACGCACCAGCCGTTATCCTTCTTTCCGATGGGCGCCCTACTGATGCCTGGAAGAGTGCGTTGATGGATCTACAATCCAACAAGTGGTTCCAGGTGGCCACAAAGGTCGCTATTGCTGTAGGTGACGATGCCGACAAAACCGTATTAAACGAGTTTGCTGACAATCAGGACGAACTGGTTATTACCGTTCATAATCTGGATGCCTTAAAAAGCGTGATCCGTTTGGTGAGCTGCACTGTAAGCAAGATTGGCTCGAACAGCACATCAGTGGGTGGTAAAACAAAGTCTGACATGATTAGCGAGACGGTTGACGAAAACGTGAAAGAAACACCCGGTGCAGAGAATGTCAATCATCAGAAACCTCAACCTGATAATTGGGATTAAGTATAATGGCTACTGAGAGACAAGAAAATGCTGCCACATTATGGGTTCTTCTTGATGTAAGCAACTGCATGCGTGGTGCCACTATAGAATCGGCCCGAAACGTACTTCAACAGTATGTGTTGAGTCAACCCATGATGAGGGACATGAAGATCTCGCTGGTGACATTTGGCAATACCGCAAGTCTGTTGACGAAACAACCATCAGCTATTGAAGATTTCCAGTTGCCAGAGGAATTTACGATTGGTGGAATGTGTAATCTTTCTGATGCAGTATCGCTATGTGGCAGTTTGATAGCCCAAGATGATAAAATTCTCGTATTAACAAAAGGCTATACAACAGACAGCTCTGGTAATCAGAGTCGCATATTGGATAATGATTGTCATGTTGTCATATTAAGCAGTTCTTCAAATCGAGTGCCTGTTACTCTAAGTTCATATTTCTCAGGAAGATTGAAAGTCTATAATATGAAGGAGGAGTCTCTTATGGAGCTAAGCGTTAATCTCAAGTGTGTAATCAAATAATTATTACAGTTGAAGAGAAGATGAGTACCTTTTCAAAATCAATTAAAGGTTTTAGCCATGACAGTAATGGCAAACCAATGCAGGATTGGAGTAAGCACCTAAGCCTTGAAAAATACAAGGCTGATATCCTGCTCATTAGTGATGGACATGGTGGTAGCAAACACTTCCGAAGCGATCGTGGAGCCAAGTTCGCTGTTGAAGCTGCAGAGGAAGGACTGACCGAATTTCTAAAGGAGTTTAATCCAATTCTTCCCGAAAACACTTTTAGACAAAGGGGAATACAAGGAGTAAAGGATTCTGCCCATGAGGATTATACACCTCATGATGAGTACGAACGGGAATTTCGACAGCTGTTTGGTTATATAAAGTTTCGCTGGTGTGAAAAAGTTATGAAAGATTGGACTGAAAATGCACCTCTTGACAAAGAACTGAACAATCCGGGTATGCAGGGGAAAAAGATTGACTTGTCATATTATCATGAAAAGGGACGAGAGGTGGTTGCTTACGGCTGTACATTGATAGCCGCTGTTAAGACACCTAATTACTGGATGGCATTTCAGTTAGGTGATGGGAAATGCATTTCATTTCACACTGATGGCACTTGGTATGAGCCTATTCCATGGGATAGCCATTGCTTTTTGAACATTACTACTTCGCTTTGCCATGAAGGTAGCGAAAGTTTTCGCTATTGCTATGGCAACACCGACTGTCCGTGTTTGTTTATTGGCTCCGATGGTATGGACGACAGCTATATGCCTTTGGGCAAATTGGCGGAGTTCTATGAACTTGTGATAAAGGTAGTTGCAGAAAATGGAGTTGATTATGCGACAGAACAGCTCACAAAAATGATGCCTATCATAAGCGAGAAAGGAAGTCACGATGACATCTCCATTTCGTTTTGGCTTGATGATGATAATGTTCAGCCATTAATCGAATCCATTTTATCACGGAGATTAGAGTCTTTGGATACCGACTTAAAAGAACAAAAGAAAAAAAAGAAGGAGGCAGAGATCAGACGTGCAGAGGTGAAGGGGAGAGCAAAGGAGCTTCAACAAGAAGCTGATGCTTATGAAAACAAGTGCTCTGGACTTGACCAGGAAAAGAAGAAGGCTCAAGAAGAAAAGAAGAAGGCTGAGGAAAACTTTAAAATTGCTGTTTCTTTATACAATGATGAAGAAAAGAAGCTCAACCAAGCTAAATCATTTTTTGACAACCTTGAAAAACTCTCCTCAGAAAATGAAATAGCCTATGAGAGCAAATTAAGGGAAGCGTGTGTGGCAGAAGAAAAGTCCAAGGAATTCGAAAAAGAAATCCAAGCGTCCGAAAAGAAGATAGCGCAGATTTGTGAAGCAAAGACAAACATACAGAAAGAATTAATCTCATTTACAAATGAAGGAGTGTAAGATTTGCCGTACAAAGACAGTGGTGAATTCCGAAATCATTTCAGGACTCTGCTGTTGCAAGATGTGTGGAAAATTCTTTCTTGAAGAAATGGTCGCAGATAGTACGCTATCTGTCGGCCAGATTCTTCGGGAGGAAATCAAGCTTTCGGGGTATCAAGACACGTTGCTTACACATGATTCAATTCATGTGGCTGCACAATTAAGACACATTGATCCTGCTATTTTGAATGCGTTTACTGTAGTACTCGACAGCTGTAGTCATGCGGTTCTTGACCTGATGCGTTTATCCCATGAAACATTTGATTCTAACGCGCGAACAGAAATATGCAATGGAATAGAAGTTGAGACAAAATTTAATAGTGCGATAGTGTCTTTCATTGTTGACACCTATGCTTATGCGCTTGGTCTGACGGAACTGCCCATCGAATATAGCAATGATTGCGCATCAAGTGGAAAATTAACTATCAATAAATTTACTGCAGAGAGCACTTATATCAAATGTGGAGAATCAGTCAAACTTTTCTGGGAAGTGAATCAACCTGATGCGGTAGTGGCTATTTCTGATGGTTTTCATCAGTGGTGTGTTCCAGCCTCTGGATCCTTGACAGTTATGCCCAGCAAAGACAAAACATTCACACTTACGGCTATCAAGGGAGGCTATTCTGTCTCGCCGAAAGTCGTGAAAATCCAAATAATGAATCCTGTCAAAATCAATAGTTTTAAAGTTTCTAAACAACAGGTTTATGAAGGTCAAAGTGTGAATGTGAGCTGGAAGGTTTCCAGTGCCACTCACATCGATCTCTTGGTGAATGATGGATATGATTACCGAAAAGTTGAAGATGTGACTTCTTTGCGGAACAAGGAAATTAAATTAGTAAGAGACAGTCAGATCGTTCTCACTTGTTATAACGAATGCTATCAGGCTCAAAAAATTATCAATGTACAAGTAAAAGGAGCACCAAGGTTCCCTATTCAGGAGTTGACCTGTATTAAACATCTTCCAGAAATTAATATTCTTAGCCCAGCCTTGCCTGTAATGTGTGGTCGAGACCAGTTGCTTACAAAACAATTCGAACAACTGAAGAAGTCGGAAAGTGGACTATATAGTACATTCAAAGGGTGGGTTGGTGATGGCTTCAAGACTCTCTGCAGCCTGGTGAATAGAGTTTAATTGATTAAAAGTGAAACACAGAGTCCCTAAAATAGTTATCATAGCAAAATGACTTGTTTATTATTTAGATATAAATGGGATATAATGATGTAGAGGAGATTCCTCTATTTGATTTTGTTATAATATAGTAAAAACATTGACAGATGACTAATTCTAAAACAGTGAGAGAAATAAACTTTTTTACCCGTTTCCTGTGGTTCGTTGCAGGAGCTGATGTTGAGATGTTATCTTTGTGCCCACTCGACTATAAAAAATATGAAGCCATAGGGATGACCATTCTTATGACTTCTTTAGTAGGCTTCGCAGCAGGATCTTCGGCTGCATGGTATTTTACAGAAAACGCTTTTTGGACTTTTACTTTTGGACTGTTTTGGTCATTGCTTATCTTCAGCATTGATAGAAGTCTTGTCGTCACCTTAAAGAAGGACCCCTACAAGAAATCGTATTATGTATTGCCTCTTGTTTTTAGAGGTTTTCTGGCGATTTTAGTTGCTGGTATCATGTCAATACCTCTGGAACTGCTTGTTTTCAATGGCTTCATCCAAAACGATATTGAAAACTACAAATCGGATTTGCTTAAACTGCAACATCAGGATAGTTTTGAAGCTCAGCAAGCTGCAGAATATAACTCAAAATCTAAGTCTTTATACCAGTTGTTGAAAACGGAATCCAATAAGAAGGACGACATTATGATAGCGATCAACAACAAAAGGTCAGAGAAGCAGAGAGAGGTGAACAAACTTAATCACCCCAATACCTCAATATATAATAATGCTCAGGCAAGGGTAAATGGGCTTCAACATCAATTAAGTAATTTGTACTATCTTCCAAGGTCCGACTATCGTCGGAACAGAATTTCAGGCTTACGCTCTCAGATAAGTCATCAGAGAAGTGTTATGGCAAGCGAAAGGACTGCGTGGAATTTGAAGGTCAATGAACGTATATCCGAACTTGACAATGAGATTGAAAAACTGTCTGATGCATTAAAAGTAGCAAAGGAAAATGTCGCCAGAACTGATAAGGAGAGGCAACGGGCTGATTCAACAAGTGTCAGCTATCAGGCCAAGGCAGAGGAGTCTCTAAACAAGACGGATGAGCGTTTTAGGAATGGTAATAATTTCACTTTATACTATGCCGTTCTTTCTCATGCAATATATAAGACGCATAAGGTTACGCACGAGCAGAAAGGAGCAAATGGAAAAACTGTAACTTATGAGACAGAAGAGTTTGTGAATAAAGATTTTATGTTTCTTTTATGGTTTATTAGAGCCATGTTCTTTGTGATAGAACTTCTTCCTAGTATAGTTAAGGTTGTATCCAAAGCTGGTCAATATGAGTTACGGGTATATCATCAAGAAGAGGAAATGAAAAAATACCTGCATAGTAAGGATTATCAGGATTACTGTTATAAAATGCTGCATGGTGATCATCAACTGATGATGGAACTTCAGGCACAAAGACACGATGCAGAGAAAAAAGTACAGCAGAATATTATTCAGGCAATCATCACAGCAGAGGAGTCTGTCGCAAAGGATAGTATCGACAATTGGGAAAGACTTGAAAGAGGCAAGATGCTTGCACACAATAGCGCTCTATGAGTGATTTTTTGAAAATCGAGTTAGATATGCTAATCACATAATATGGCGAGGATGAGAAATAAGAATCAAAAAAGAGATCAGTTGCGCTTGATTAGGGAATACCTTCATGGCTTGATGAACGATGCCGAGGAACAGTCGTTCTTTGACAAGATTAAAGCCGATAAAAGCCTTCAAAGGTTGGCAGCTGCCGAGGTTGCTCTTTGTAAGAATTACGAGTTTGAGCAAAGATGTAATGAACATCTTGTAGAAGAATTGAAGAATATCGATTCTGGTAGTTTATCTTTCTGTGTGAACAGGGATATAATAACAGAAACAGATAATTAATAGTATTCATTTAAATAGAAACAGAAGATGAAAAAATGTGAGAATTACAACGGAGATTACGATTACTTCAAGGAAGAAAAAACGTATGAGAACTACAATGGCAGTTATGATCAGGATGTAGAAGGCTGGAGCGACCAGGACATTGATGATGTGTTTGACGGTGATACGGACGCATATTGGAATATTGACTAAAAGAGAAAGCACTATATGACAAACACAAAGATTCCCGGATTGAGTTTCTCATGGAGAAGAGCACTTGGAGTTACTAAAATTAAAAGACAGTTTACCAATGCAACCGGCATACCGACAACAAAGTCAGGTGTCGAGAGAAAAATAGGAGCCGCCGTAGCTTGCACTATTCTGAAACTGTTCAAATAGCCGAAATGTAACTATAAAAACTGTCATGAAAAGCAGGAGTCGACATGTCGACTCTTGCTTTTTTGCAATCAAAAAAAAGCATCATCTTTCTCTGTCCATTTGATGCGGATGGCCACTAATTAAAGTCAAATATGACTTTATTTATTAATAAAATGCCAAAATATGTGCGAGTTATTCATGGTTATTTCATAACTTTGAAATTAATTTGATAATTATGGCCAAAATAATTCGCTTGAATTCACGAAGTAAGTCTGACGCTCTAACAGAGAATGCCCTCCTTGATTTTATCAGGGATGAGCGTTTGAACATTATAGAGAAAGTTAAATGTAGTTATCCGTCATTACATGAGGAGAAAATTAAAGATATTTTTCAGGAGGTATGCATTAGTTTGGTCGAAAAAGCACATGACGAGAATTTTAAATTAACTTGTTCTCTGTTTCATTTTGTATATCGTTGCTGTTGGAATAAGGCAGAACATGAGATTCGTCACCCAGAAAGGTCGTGGCAGCTCCCGACGGATGACATCATGCGCGATGAAAATGATGAGAATTATGAAAGTCAACCAATTCAACAAGAAAAGGTTGACAAGTTGCTTAATTCCTTGTTTGAGGAATCTGATGAAAGAGAGGAACTTCTAAATAGGGTTTATGAAACTGTTAAAGACCTCCCATTCCCTTGTGACAAGATTCTGTATGGCATGTACAGTACCCCAAAGAAGAAGCAGGAAGTTATTGCACAAGAATGTGGGTATAGTAATGCTGCCGTTGTCAGGACGATGGCCTTACGCTGCAAGAGCAAATTTCGCGATAAGTTTAAGTCCATCTACGAGTCATTTAAAAAAAGCCTGTAAATATGATGAAAGATAAATACATAGAACAACTTTTGAATCTTTACTTCAAGGGCAAGCTATCCCAAGAAGAAAAGGACAGGCTTTTTGAGTCCATCCGTTCTAATCCTTCATTAAATGACACAATCCAATTTGTATTAAGCCACACAGACCCAGCTAAAGTTGAACTTTTCTTGTCAGAGAGGTCGCTTATGTGTGACACGCAACTTATCTCTGAGGAAGACGAAACTATGATAGAGCTGTATCTTTCCGGCATGATGAGTCAGGAAGAGGAAACAGATTTCATGGACAAGTTGGTGTCTGATGAAGATTTGCTCACCAATGCATTGGCTCAGGCTTTTCTGGTTAAAGCAATTCAGAAGATTCATAATGCCGACAACAAGGTTCTGGATGCGGCAAAGCATACTTCAACATCTGATGTAAAATCCTTGTTTAAGGAACTTCATGACGAAGATGATGACAAGCTAATTGAATCCTATTTGAAGGACAACTTATCAGAAGATGAGAGGAAGGCATTCGAAGAAAGATTAAAGTCCGACAAAGATTTCAGAGAAAGGGTTTCTGCTACGGCTATCCTGTCAAAAAGCATAATCGAACGACAAGAACGGGATGCTAAAGCAATAGAAGATGCCAAAAGAACATCAATAGAAGATATTATCTCTACAATAAAGGAAATAGACACACCAGCAGCTACTACAATTTCTGTAGCAGGTTCAACAGGAAAGATGATACCATTATGGATTAAACGAGTAGCCTCTGTAGCAGCGGTAGTATTACTTGTGGCAGGCGTTGGACTTGACTATCATAACTCTGTAGTTATGCGTGAAAATGCCGAACAGTGTGTTTTATTTGCGGAGTCAAATCTGTCAGATGAAAACTTCAGGGGAGAAGGTGATGATGTAAGGAAAGAACTTTGTTTACTTCTTGAGAACGTAAAAAAGAGAGAAAATTTATCACCTACTATAGAAAAGCTTGAAGTGTATTATACTAACACATTAGACAGCACTGCTCACATTGAAGATACTTTTGCCGATCAAATATCATTTGCCCTGGCATCTGCATATATTTTAGACGGTCAAAATTCTAAGGCTAAAGAAGTGCTTAATCATATAATGAATGATCCAGAAGCGTCGCCTGAAGTTAAGAAGAAAGCAAGAAAATTGCTTGACAGCATAAAAAAGACATTCATTTTTTAGAATCATCTTATAGTAAATCAGCAGAGCAGCTAGCGCAATCGCGTTAGCTGCTCTGTTTCCTGACTTCGTCAATTGACGAAGTCAGGAAACAGGTTTGCCACATGGCATCCACTTTTTGTTTTATTTCGCCTGTTATCATATTTATCTATCTATTCTGTTGGATTAAACGGAGTAAAACAAGGATATTCGTCATTTCCCAGAGGATTGAATAAGTTCTTTCGCATCAACATTCAAAATCTCAGCAATCTCAAACAGTACTTCCAAACTCGGTTGTCGTCTGTTACATACATACGCATTGACTATACAGAAGCTTTTGCCAAGTTTCTCTGCCAGCCAAGTTTGTTTGATTCCTCTTTCTACAAGCACTTCTTTTATCCGATTCATGGGTTTATCCATTGTTTTGTCTTTATATCATCAATTTGAATACAAAGATATAAAATATTGTGCTATATAAAGAGAAAAGAGGAAGAGAACCCTTCCTCCTCACTCGATTTCATTCAAATGCCGCTTAATTGGATGTAAATGTTTTTTAAAAAAGCAAGATTTCACATTTAGTACAATCCTAACCAACCATTTTGGAAAACGTAACTTCCTGCGTCGTTTCGGCTAGCTTGAAGGTTATGTGTGTGAAAGTGTAGTTGGACCAACAGCTGTTACAGAAGCTACGAATATACCTCCTGTGAAATCTTTGCCTGTAATTCTTTATTCAAATTATACATTGTCCAGCGGGTGAAAATGTATTTTTGCTTCTTGGCAAAGCGCATTATCATCTGCTGATCTTTTATCTCTGTAATGCCAATCAATGTAAGAAGGCTTTGCTTGTATGTATCATCCACAAAGGGACAAGTCATCATATCCGCCGTGAGAATCGTGAGTTCTGAATTGCGTTTGCGCTCAGATTCAGCAACAAGCCGATACTTCTTCAAAATCTCGTCTTTCAATAAAGCCTTTTGTGCATCATAGCACTTGTGATTCGCATAGTAATACAATAATATAATACATGCGAAAAGGTTATACTGTAGTTCACTTTTACCAATGAATGATTTAATAACTTCCGGTGCGAGTAGATATGCATAGCCTAACTCTTTAGCCAATATTAATAGATAGAGGCTTTCGTGCAAGGTGTTTCGATGTGTATCTGTTGTAGCCAGCACCAAGGCTATCTCATCTTGAATCTTTTTAAAGATAATATCCTTGCTTATCGTTTGGAATCTAACCTCCGGATTAACTTTGAAATCACCATGTCGTTTTCCATAGATAATGATAGAATTCATTATCTTCAACAATTTCAAGGTTGTATTTATCTGCCTGTTGCTATTGAACACGAAGAATGCTACATCAATTAGAGATACAAGATAACTTGTGAGCTTCCTTTGTACTCGTAGTGCATGAATTTCAACCTCATCTTTATTTGCCTCTTCTTTTGACATCAGGCGTTCATGCTTCTTGAAACCTATTTCATATCGATTAAGAAAAGCGTCAAGGCGTTGACTTATTTTCTCAAGCAGATAGTTTGCTATATCGCGATATTCAATTCCACATTCCCTAACTATTGCTTTTATTTGAGCATTTACGCTATTTGCAGACAGGTATAAATTGAGTTTCTTATCTAATATTTCTCTGTCTTTATCTGATTCTTCGTCTTCCGTGTCCTCCTCTTCTTCTGCGTTTAATTTTGATTCTACTTCTTCCCAAAGTGGAGTTGGGAATATAATGCTCATCAAATTTTCAATTCGCTGTTTGGCAATAGTTACCTTTGTTATAAAGGGTCTTTCAAACTCTTCTGTTTTGGATGGACTAATCTGCAATTTGAATTCCTTCAGCCATTTTGTTAGACTTTCCATGAAGAGATTCCTGTCCTTCTCGTCATTATAGAAGAGGAAATAATCGTCAACATACCGATAACACTCATAGGAGGATTTCTGACGAAGGTCTTTTTCCAAAAGTTCCTGTTCAACCTTTTGATCTATATACTGAAGTATAATCTCTGCAAAGATTCGAGAAAACTCCGGACCTATTACGATGCCATTCGTCTCGCGAGCATTGACCGATTGCATTAGATTATCAAATGCATCGCCAACCCATGAACCATGATATCCAGGTAAGACCTTTACCTTGTCCGCACCGCCTGCTGTTGCCCAACTTATAGTATGGGTATAAATACTGTCGAAACAACTCTGTAGGTCGAACTTCACAAGATGTTTGAATTTCTTTTCTGCACGCTGGTATCTGTAATCCTCATAGAACTTGTATATATTTGAATACTTTTCGTAACTGAAATAAGTTTTCAAATTTTCATATTCGTTGAAGAACAATTCAACTTTATCTCTCTCATGCCCGGACAACCTTCGGTGAAGTCGATCTCTATAGTAAAAGTATTGTGCTATCTTGTGTGGCTTGCGAAGAGAATATTTACTTTGGCTGCAAAGATAGAGTATAGAATACTTATACTGATCATAAAACTCCACTACCTGCCACTGGTTATATGGATGTATAATTGACAGCGTTCGGGTCTTATTCGTCTTGTGAGCGATATTAAATTGATATGGATAGAACAGGTCGTTCAATCGATGTTGAAGTATTCCGATTCTTTTACCCTTTTCATAACATCCAAATAGTAATGCAGCAAAAGCATATGCATCCTTTTCATCCAAACGTTTAGATTGTTTCAAGACATTCCACGTGATATTATCAACCTTTTGTTCTTCACCAACCCATAAATACTTGGCAAGAAATCGATACAAATAACGGTTTGAGAATATTATAGGACATTCATATGGCAAGACATCAGAAAAGAGGACTCGCTCTTTGCTATAACTAAGCTTTATCTTCTTTCTTTTTCTCATACCCACGATTGTTTAATCATTTGCAATCTGATTTTCTTTACTTTATATCGCTTATGAGGCATTGCGAAGCCTTTAACAAAGGATACTTGCTTAAGTTGTTTCTTTAGGGTCGCTTCAATCTGTGGCTGTTTAGCCTGATCAACGCCAACCTTGCCAGCCAATGATATTTGACTGCATCTATATTGAAGATACCGATCTAGTTCTTCCAAATCTCTTGCATTGTCCAGCAATTGGTTTGAGTAAAATATACCCACCTTCACACCTCGCTTTGCATTATACAGATTGATATTGCATGTCAACACGTGTAATGCATCAAATAAATAATGCGCTGCAACATCGTAAGACACAATATTTAGCAAACTGTCAAATTTTTGAAAAGTCTTTGTTATACGATCCCATATCTTTTTCTTTTTGTCTTTAGACAAAGAGAAAAAGCCTTGCTTATTCTTGTCCCCTTTGATGGACTGTATTGTATATCCTAAAAGATTAAATTTTAGATTCTTTGTATCCTTGGAATCATATGTATAGCATTTATTCGTCCCGTCTGTAGGTGTGTGAATTTTCAAACCATGTTCAATATACGTGTCAGTTAGAACTTTAACGTAATCATCCAATGACCACTGGTGTTCTTTATCTAAATCAGGATGTGCAACGATAATAATGTCATCCACATATCTTGCCATGAATACTATTCCTGGTAGTTTACATCTAAGTACCTCATCTATTTTGGACAAATAGAATTCTGATAGTAGCGAACTGATAGCACAACCTCGTGGGATACCAGTTTGGTGAGTGCGTACAAGTGGACGCAGATTCTTGGTCTCAAACTCTCTTCGGATAAGTCCGCGCAAAAGGAATTTACTCTTTACGTCAAGCAGATTGTTGCCCTCCAAATACTCAAATAACTTATCATGCGGTATCGACTCGAAACAGTGACAAACATCCGTTCTGATGATATAGTACCTGCTTTTATCTTCTTTCAATAACATTTTTAACTGAAAAAGTATCTCATGGCGACTTGACATGGAAATTTTAAACAGTTTCTTCACATTTCTGCAAAGGACTTGCATTGCGAAAAACTCTTCAGCTGTATCACCAATAGTATAAAGTGGCTTCAACGGATCTTCTGACGCATCTGGAGTTAGGTTGAAACGAAAACTACTTGATAAAATCCTTGAGGATACATTGTTAAGATGCTCTTGTAATAAGGTTTTCTGTTGCTGAGCATTGTCCTTCATCGATTGTTTTAACTGGTCAATCTTACTCGTTTCTACCTCCGTACGCTCTGCCTTTTTCTTTTTCAATATCTTATTTAGTTCTTTTCTCATTTCACGATACTCCTGAGCCGCAGCCAAATATTCAAGTGAAAGATACCTTTTTTGCATCTTTCCCTTCCTATTCACCGCATTAAACGCATCTGCCAGCGAATCGTAGTTGTATGAGAAATTATATTGATACATCTCTTTTGAGTTTGTCTATTTTTATATATGGCTGAAGAATACTCATTATTTATATGCAAAGATATAAAATCTTATGCTATATAAAGAGAAAAGGAGAGGAAAAATCCCCTCTTTCTTCTAAAACCATGTCTCAGACATTCAAATCGTTCAGTGCTAGTGCATAATTGGGACAAAAACAGTCCATAATACACTTCACGCCAAGTGTCTGATAATACTTGTAGGCATCATCTTCGGTGCAGAGGTATTTGTAACCGTAACGTGGCATGTACTCCTTGAAGAATCGAGCCAAATCTTTCAGGTTTTCTTCTTGATTCTTCTTGAAGTTACTGCGCACAATAATGATAGGCCAATCGGGGAAGTTGCCTCTTCCACTGCTATACTCCCAGAAGCGGATGTAGCAGTCCAAATCACGTTCACGGATGTCCACACAAAAGCTATTGGCATGTGGCATCACGCTACAGCTTTCTCTGTAGCCAAACTTCTCACACAAGTAGAGATTGAAATCAAGAATTAAATCTTTTTGAACCATAAATAATTGAATTAAAAGTGTTAATGAAATTGATTATAAATGAAAGCCTCGCTTGCGCTTAGCCTTTTTCTTTTTCATCAGGCGATTGAATTCTGCTTCTGCGGCAGTGGCATCGTAGGACGAGTTTCCGTTTAGTAAACCGAGATTGAAACCAAAGCTATCATCGGTATGAGAAACGTTTTGCTGCACCTCTTCTTTATGCTGTTTGGGTTCCTGCTTGGCTGACTCCAACAAAGATGCACAAGCATTCTCTTCCAGTCGTTTGTCGATATTCAGGTAGCTGAACTCTCGACCTACTTTTGAGCCGGAGAAAGAAAAACCGTTATATTCAAACTTGACACCCTGTATTTCTCGTGTAGTCCGGCTGACCTTGAATTCCATATCAATGTCACGGTCGGCAAGCGCATCTTTCAAGTCATCCCAACTATGAGCTTTGGGCAGTTCTTCTTTCAATACCTTGTATATTTCGTGCTTTGCCTTGTCGTAGGGAAGCAAACGTTCCTCTTTGATATGGTCTTTACTATTGATTGAAAAAAATCCCATAGGGATTTGATATGTGTAGGCAGGTATGCAGCGAAGGTTATGCGAAATGAGCGAAGCGAAATGGAGCATAACCGAAGCGAAATGCCTGCAAATATCGCATAACAAATACGCATCCCAGCGGGATGCGATTTCGTATTCAATGGGCAATTTG
>ENA-UOJH01000803-UOJH01000803.1-human-gut-metagenome-genome-assembly--contig:-C148-NODE-803-length-26797-cov-47.482013_pt1 | contig 26797 bp, 24 predicted proteins | sample MGYA00242345_ERZ723892 | MGnify/ENA metagenome assembly ERZ723892 | reverse complement strand
ATACACTCCATGATTTCATCAAGCACGGTGTAACATATGTTTGACAAACCAACAGCGTGCTGTTCCTCGGTCGGAGAGGAAATCTTTGCTCAAATGAGGAATGAGAAATGAGAAATGGTGGTGCGGCGCCAGATCCTTCGGCTCAGTTCTCACGGTTCCGCCTTTACATTTTCGAGCATCCGGCATTTCACTCCGCTCAGGATGACGAAATGCACCGCAGAGCATCAATAGGGCGATGCCCGAAAGTCTCTCGATATCAGGTTTCCCGTTTTGGACTTTCCAAACATTGCCCACCTGACCTCGAATAACAAAGATTTCTCGACTTCGCTCGAAATGACGGTGCGAGAGAGCCACTAGTCATCAGTCACTTGAGGCTCCTAATCCCTAGCTACTAGTCACTAGTCACCCCAATTCTCTATTGCCACTGATTCCCAAACAGAATATAATAAGTACGAATTTCCATAATGGATTTCGAAAGGAGCATACCCATGCAGAAAGAAACGGGCCTTTTGGAGCGAGTTTTCCACCTGAGTGAAAACGGTACTTCCGTCAAGACGGAGATCATGGCGGGTATCACCACCTTTATGACCATGGCTTACATCCTGGCTGTCAATCCGGCCATCATGAGCGCAGCCGGCATGGACAAGGGCGCTGTCCTGACAGCGACCGCCATCGCCGGTTTTCTGGGGACTGTCCTCATGGCCGTTTTTTCGAATTACCCCTTCGCCCTGGCACCGGGCATGGGGCTAAATGCCTTCTTCGCCTTCACCGTCGTAAAGCAGATGGGCTACACCTGGGAAATGGCACTGGCTGCCGTCTTCGTCGAGGGTGTCATCTTCATCGTGCTCTCTCTCACGAATGTCCGTGAAGCGATCTTCAATGCGATCCCGCTCAATCTGAAGAAAGCCGTCTCTGCCGGTATCGGTCTCTTCATCTGCTTCATCGGCCTTACCGGTGCGCAGATCATCGTCGGCAACCCGGCCACCAAGATCTCCCTCTTTTCCTTCAAGCAGGCCATGCTGGCTGGTACCTTCCATACCACCGGCATCACCGTCGTACTCGCCATCCTTGGTGTCCTCTTTACCGCCTTCCTCATGGTGGCAAAGGTGAGAGGCAATATCCTCTGGGGCATCCTCTTCACATGGATCCTTGGCATTCTTTGCGAAGTCACCGGTCTCTATGTGCCGGATCCGGCGCACGGCGCTTTCAGCACCCTGCCCAATCTCTCCGCCGGCCTTGCCTCCTTTGCTCCGGCCAGCATCTCTCCCCTCATCGGTGAGCTCGACTTCTCGCAAGTCGCGACCTTCAACTTCGTCGTCGTCCTTCTCGCCTTCCTCTTCGTCGATGTCTTCGATACCTTGGGCACACTGATCGGCGTTTCCTCCAAAGCCAATATGCTCGATGATGAGGGCCGTCTGCCGCGCATCAAGGGCGCGCTCATGGCAGACGCCGTAGCCACCACCGCAGGTGCTGTCCTCGGCGTCTCCACCACCACGACCTATGTCGAAAGTGCAGCAGGTGTCTCGGAGGGTGGACGCACCGGTCTCACTGCGATGACCGTCGCCGTCCTCTTTATCCTCTCCCTCTTCCTCTCCCCCTTCTTCATGGCCATCCCCGCCTTTGCGACCGCACCGGCACTCATCACCGTCGGCTTCCTGATGTTCACCGCTGTAGCCGGCATTGACTTTACGGACATGACAGAAGCCATCCCATGCTACCTCGCCATCATCGCGATGCCATTCGCTTACTCCATCGCAGAAGGCATCTCCTTCGGCGTCATCTCTTACGTCATCATCAATGCCCTCGCCGGCAAGACAGAAAAGATCAGCCCGCTCATGTACATCCTGACCGTGCTTTTCATCCTGAAATATATCCTGCTGTAAGGGAAAAGGAACACGGGCCGATACCCGCCTGTCAAATCATGTAAAAAAACAACGCAGTGACCCTGTCACTGCGTTGTTTTTTCTAGGGACCGCGGATCCGATCGTTGCCCGCGCGGATCCGCCTCCAGTTCTTACCGAAAGGAGCCCAAATGAAACTGCTCTTCCGCCTTCTCACTCTCCTCTTTTTCACCCTCACCACGCTTTCCGCGAATGCGCAAGCGCCCATCCTCACGGCCGACGCCGCGATCCTGATCGATGCCCGGACGGGACAAGTCCTCTATGAAAAAAATGCGGACAAGCGGGAATCCCCTGCCAGCATGACGAAGATGATGACCTGCATCCTCGCTCTGGAAAGGGGGAATCCTCTCAAAACCATCGCTGTCAGTGCCAATGCCGCCAACGTCGAGTCCACCGAGCTTTGCGGCGGCGAATGGATCCGTCTCGGAGACCTCACCTATCAGATGATGCTGATCTCTGATAACGGGGCGGCCACCGCCATCGCAGAAGCCATCGGCGGAAATGTGAATCATTTCGCTTCCATGATGAATGAAAAAGCCCGCGCCATCGGTGCCGTCGGTACCCACTTCGTCAATGCAAACGGCATGCCGGATGAAGACCACTACTCGACAGCCCGCGACATGGCGAAGATCGCGCAGTATGGCCTTCGAAACAAAGAATTTCGGCAGATCGTTTCTACCAAAAGCAAGCAGGTCCACTACGAACGCCCGAGCAAAAATCTCCCCTGCACGAATACCAATCATCTCCTCTTCACCTATGACGGTGCCATCGGCGTCAAGACAGGCTACACCCGCGCCGCGCAAGGCTGCCTTGCCGCAGCCGCCACAAGGAATGGCAGGACCCTCATCGCCGTCATCATGCACGCCGGCTGGGGCAGCCGCTTCACGGAAGCCGCTGCGCTTTTGGATCACGGATTTGAAATGAAGAAGTGACTAGTGACTGGGGACTCGGGACTTGAATACGACTTTTGAGCATCGCTCTATTTATACTTCACGGCGCTTCCATAGTATTATGCGCCGCACCAACCCCGTTGAACCTTCTGAACCCATCCCCGCCCCCCTTGCAGAAATTCTCCATATTCATTAGAATAAATGAAAGAAACATAAAACTTCCATTTACTGTTCAAAGGAGTACTCTGATGAAAAAATTGATCCTCACAAGCCTGCTCACCCTCGCTCTCGCGGCTTCCGCATCGGCTGCCGTTCCCTCCGGCGGTGTATACCTAGATAAGGACGGCACCCCGCTCACGGAAGCGCAGCAGGTCCCGCCGTCGCTTAGATCTCACAAAATGGCGCCGCAGAACGCCGCCATTCAGGAAGCGATGGCAGCGCTTCCACACAGCACGAGTACGCTCATCGCCCTTACCGTCACCGAAGACGGGACAGCGGCCAATGCTTCCGTGGCACAAAGCTCCGGTTCCATCATTCTGGACCAATACGCCATAGATTCCGTGAACCTCTGGCAGTTCCGGCCGGCGAAACGCGGTGACAGATCTGTCTCAACGAGCGTGACCATTCCGCTCCGCTTCATCTCCACCATGATCTCCGTCCCCGCCGCCCCCACCAGCCAGGTCCTGAAAGACATGCCGGAAGAAGTCCGCGAGGCCGCTGAGAGAAACGCTCACCCCGTCCTCACCGTGAAGGTGTATGTGAATAGCGATGGGAAGATGGACGGCGCACCTGAGGTCATGAAGGATGAGAAACTGTCCGGTGCTGATTTCAAAGCTCTTTCGAAATACGTGACCGCTTCCGTAAAGACCTGGACCTTCACCGCTGCGAAGAACCCTGACGGTGAAGCCATCGGCTCTGAAATCCTGATCCCCGTGCAGGTGTAAAAGGGGGCACGGTTAGCCCCGTGGGGCAACTCGCCCTTTGATTGGGGATGAAAGTTTCTCTTGAATGAGAAATTAGAAATGAGAAATGGTGGTGCGGCGCATAAAAATCAGAAGCGCCGCGGAGGTTTGACGTTTCCCACAAAACGCTCAGGCTCCCACCCGAACAACCAATAACAAGCAATAAAAAAGACTCTTTTAACAGAGTCTTTTTCATTGCTATGGATTTACGTTTAAGCGTCGGAATGGAGCAAACCACCCCCGAACCGTGAAGTTTGAAGTTTGAAAGTAGGGATGAATAGCCTCGAGTGACTCGTGACTGGTGACTTGCATGCCATCTTCGGGCATCGCTTCATATATATTCGCGGCAAAGCCGCCACCTTCATTCCTCATTCCTAATTCCTCATTCCTAATTCGCGCAAGCTTTCATCCGCGCTCAAGGGGGCGGCACGCCCACGGGGCTAACCCTGCACCCGTTTTAATTCAGCGTCACATACTTTCCGCCTTCGACCTTGAGGAGGACGAGGTCGACATCCGGATCCCCGGAATTATTGAAGGTCATCGGACCGACAGCGGACTCGAAATTCTTCACATTCGCGAGGGCCTCTCTGACCTTCTTCGAATCCGTCGTGGTGCCTGCGTCTTCCATCGCTTTCGCTGCGAGCTTCACAGAAACATACGCACATGCTGCGAAGTTGTCCGGATCGTGATTGTACTTCGCCTTGAAGTTCTTCACGAAGTCCTTGGTCGCCTGGCTGTTGCGGTCAGCCGACCACATAGAGGAGACATACACATTGTCAGCGGCCGCTCCTGCGATTTTGAGGAGCTCGGGCGAAACGAAACCGTTATCCCCGAGGACAGGCTGATTCATTCCCATTTCTCTCATCTTCTTCAGGATGAGTCCGCCTTCCTGATAGTAACCGGCAACGACGACCGCATCCGGATTCACATTGTGGATCTTCGTCAGCTGTGCGGAGAAGTCCGTATCCTTATCCGCGAAGGTTTCCGTCGCGACGATGTTCACGCCCTCCGCTTCGAGCGCCTTCACAAAGGTCTTGTAGGCAGATACCTGATGCTCGTTGTTGTTCGAGTAGAGGACAGCCACATTCTTATAGCCGAGGAGCTTGTGCGTTTTCTGCACGGTCTGCGGGATATTCTTCGACTCCGGCACGCAGTTTCTGAACATGTAGTCGCCGATCTCGATGAGGCCTTCTGCGGTGGTCGCTGCGCCGAGGAGCGGGATCTGCGCCTTCTGGAAGAGCGGGCCGACCGCTTTGTATTCGCCGGAAATCAAGGGGCCGACGACAAGCACCTTCTTGGCAGCGATCATCTTCTGCGCCGCGCTCACGCACTGCTGCACATTGCCCTTCGTATCCGCCATTTCGACATCGAAGTGGATCTTGCCTTCCTTATTCACTTCCTCGACCGCCAGGTCAAAGCCTTCCTTCTCCGCAAGACCATACGAAGCGACACCGCCCGACACGCCATTCAGGAAGCCCACCTTTGCGACCTTCGCGCCTGCTGCCGGCTTCGAAGCGCTTTCCTTATTGCCATTGCCGCCGCATCCTGCCAGGCCTGCCATCGCAGCTGCCAGCATCAGTCCAAGTCCTGCTCTTTTCATCATTTTTTTCATTTCCATTTTTAGTTCTCCTTTAGTTGTCAATAGCAAATCGTTCTTGATCGTGTTGCTTGGGAAATCCAAAGTGAAAGGCTTGAGGTTTGCGATACGAGCAAATTGACAAGACTCGCGGCGCTTTTTACCATTCCTCATTCCTGATAAAAAAAGCCCCCGATGAGAACACTCTCATCGGAGGCGCTTTGGCGCGGTACCACTCCGGCTTATCACTCACCATCCGCAGATGATCCAAGAAAAAAGTCCCTGCCCCGAAAGGGCAAGGACGCTTTTGCGTGGTACCACCTTGCATTTATACTCTGCCAAGGGGCGTACCGGAAATCAAAAAGCCCCTGTCCACTCTGGGACAGGGGCGAGATCGCGGTACCACCCTGCATTATACTTTAATGGCTATTCCGTAACGGGGACATCCGTCCAAGCCTACTACCTTCGGCCGGGAAGCTCACGAGTGATAGATCACGGATACGTTGCACCGGTTTTCACCATCCACCGGCTCTCTGAGGCTCCGAACTTCCGATTTCCTCTCGTTCACAGCATGTACTTGTTTGAACTTGACTGCAAGTATACAGGATGAAAATGCATTTGTCAAATGGAATTTTTATTGAAAGTTCGTTTAATGAAAGAGCGTTCGATGGCTGCGGGAGTGATGGCGGCTTCGCCGAGATCCTTCGACGCAAACCTCGTCTGTTCTGGCGTAGGCTATCGAACAAGCATCGTTTCCCTCCGCTCAGGATGACGAAATGCGCCGCGCCATCCCCTTTGAACCTGCTGAACCTATAGAACCCGCTGAACCTCTTCCATGCCATCAAGAGACACCCCGCCCGCGGCCGATCCTTTCATCGTTTAGTACCTTGCATTACAAAGTACCTTGTGATATAGTATTAGCAGATGAGAACCAAGGTCGCCTATGCGATCAGCATTTCCCTAAAGAAAGGAGCGATCATGAACGTCCAACTCAAGAAGGGAGTGATGGAGATCGTCGTGCTCTCCATGCTCCGCCGGAAAGACTTCTACGGTTACGAGCTGGTGACAGAGATTTCCAAATACATTGAAATGTCCGAAGGCACCATTTACCCGCTCCTCAACCGTTTCAAGAAGGATGGGCTCGTCGATACCTATCTCGCCGAGTCACACAATGGTCCGCCCAGAAAGTACTACCGCATCACGGACAGCGGACGCACGGAATTCAAAGAGTCTGTCAAAGAATGGCAGGAATTTAACAAAGCAGTACAGAAGCTCATGCAAGAAGGAGGCGAGCCTCAATGAATAAAACAGAATTTTTAGACCTTCTCCGCTACTATTTCAGAAATGCAAAGAAGAGCGAGGTGGAAGAGATCCTCGCTGATTACGAAGCCCACTTTGAAGAAGGAAAGAAGCGCGGGCTCACCGAAGAGGCCATCGCAAAGGAGCTCGGAAGTCCGAAGGACATCTATGAGTCCTACGCTTCTGAGGGCGTCGTCGATGAGAAATCCAAAAGCGTGCGCTTCACCGATGACGCGAAGGAAGCCGCGACCGCAGCGGCCCGCAAAGCGGGAAAAGCCTGGGACGAGGTCAGTCCGAAGCTGCCTGCGGCTGCCGAAAGGGCGGCGCTTCTCACCTCGCGCCTGCTCTACGGCACCAGCCTTCTCCTCGCTATCATTCTTATCTGCGCGACCCTGCTGATCCTCGCTCTCATCTCCATCGAGTTTGCTCCGCTGCCCGGCGTCATGCCTCTGCCCGGCCTTCACCTCATGACGAAGCTCTCCATCGGCGTCGCAGGAGTCTCCTCCGCACTCGCCGTCTTCCTCATCGGCCGCGAAGGCAGTAGGGCCCTGCAGGGCTCCTTTTCCAAGGAAGAGAAGGGCGGTGAAGAAAAATGAAAAAGATCGTCGTCTGCATCGCACTCGCGATCATCTCCATGATGAGCGCCGCCGCCTCCTTCCTCGTCAATGACGCCCCGGCGTACAGAAGCTGGGCGCAGGTGAACCGCCCGAAGATCATGGAGACCTTTGGCCGGGATAAAAAAGAAAAGCCGGGCAAAATGCCCCCGCCCGTTGCCCGTCCCAGAAAAGAAGAACAGCGCGCGCCCATGATGAATCCGTCCCATCCCAAAATGGAAGACAAAGACCATCACCAGAGTGCGCGCGACAAAGCAGGCCCGCCGACAGCTCCGCAGGAAGAGGGAAATCAGTGACTAGGGACTAGGGACTAAATACCACGTTCGGGCATCGCCATTATTTACACTCCGCGGCGCTTCCATATTTTGATGCGCCGCACCACCACTCCTCACTCCTCACTCCTCATTCCTCACTCCTCATTTTTCTCCCCTTCCCTTTCCCTGCGTTTTTATATATACTGAGTACAACAGATTTTTATGCGACCCTCGCCGTCATAAAAGAAAGGATGAATCATCATGAAAAAACTGAATGTACTCCTCACCGCTTCTCTCTTAGGTCTTGCCCTCACGGGCACTGCCCTCCTCACTGACACGGCGAGCGCCAAGGATCCGACGCCGCAGAATGCCGGACAGGCAGAGGCTAAGAAGCCCGCCCAGCGCGAGCTGAAAGACTGGGAAAAGAAGTATTACGAACTTCATCCTGACCAGCTGAAGCAGGATCAGGAAAAAGCCCATCCCGAAAAGAGACGTCATACCGATGAGGATGACGTAGAGTGGCATCGGCTCTGAGACGATGTCAAGAAAACACTGCCTTCGTCGGCCAGTCCGATGGAAGCAGTGCTTCTCGGAGTCGTTGCTCCTCATCCCCAATGAAAGGAGCCTGTCATGACTACGATAAAAAAACGTTTCCTGATCGCCGCTTGTGCGCTTGCCTTCTTATCCGCCGGTGCCTTTGCTCTGAATACGGCCTCGGCCGCAGACATGGAAGAAAGGGGCCATGACTACCACATCGCTCTTCATGAAGCCCGCCATCCGGGCGATCCCCTTCCGCCGCCGGAATACCGCCACCATAAGAAGCATAGGAGAGCCCATGCGCACCATGTCAAGGCGGAGCGGAGATACCACCACAAGCCCCCGATCTGCGTCACTCGATGACACCTATCTCTCAAGCCCCAGGAAAAGAGGCCCAAGAAAAACGCACAGCCGTATGGCTGTGCGTTTTAGCATGACCGCGCGGCAGCCGTGAATCCGGACTTTGAAAGCACGGATCTGATCGTTATCCGGTCTCACTCTTGCATCCATCTCTGCACCTACGCAGTATTTCCCGCCACCCCTGCAAAGTTTCTTTTACAGGGGAACAAATATACAGAAGAGGAGTACGACATGAGTTCCAAAGAAGAATCATCGACCATGGAAAACGTGCAGAAGGACATACAGTGTCTGCGGAAGTTTTTTTCCATAGTACGTCTTGTCAAGGCTGCGCCTCCCGAAGGCCGGGATACAGCGGATGGTTCCACGCTTTCCGCAGGTGATGATGACAGCCGCCGAAGCACTTGTGAATTCTGCGCCCCGCAGAACCATCAGAGCACCCTTACCGATAAGGGCATGCATCTCCACTTCAAGGTCATCGACGGCAAAATGTACCAGATCTTTGCGAAGCCGCTCACGATCGAAGGAGTGCCCTACGTTCTGGAAATGCTAAAGCACATCGATAATACAGACCTCTTCCTTGCGCAAGGCTATGACCAGCTGATGTCCTTCAGCCAGCAGCTCTACATCGATGCCCTGACCGGCGCGTACAACCGCCGTTTCTGGGAAGACAAAATGAAGAGCTTTTCCGGCGTTGCCGGTACCGCTCTGATCGACCTCGATGACCTGAAGCTCTACAACGACACCTTCGGCCACAGCGCAGGCGATGCCGCCCTGAAGGCGCTGGTACAGATCACAAAGAAAAGCATCCGCCGGACAGACAAGCTGATCCGCTATGGCGGAGATGAATTTCTCCTCATCATGCCGAACGTCTCCTCCTCCATCTTCGCAGAGAAGCTCCGCACCATCCAAGAGCACATCCATGAGGCAGACTTCCCCGAATTCCCCGGACTTAAGATCTCTGCCAGCATCGGCGGCGCTATGCTCTACAGCGGCAGCATCGAAGAAGTCGTCTCCCGTGCGGACAAGCTCATGTACTATGCCAAGTCCTATAAAAATACCGTGGCCATGGACGAAGAGGTGGAATATGAAAAGGCGCTGCTCGATACCTCTGCTGCGAAGCCGAAGGTACTGATCGTCGATGATTCGGAGCTGAACCGGGATCTCCTGAAAGAAATGCTACGCGATCGTTATGAGGTCCTCGAAGCCGCAGACGGTGAAAAAGGGCTCGCTCTCCTCTATGAGCTCGGAACGAAGATCTCCCTCGTACTTCTCGACGTCGTCATGCCGAAGCTCGGAGGCTTCGATGTACTCGCCGTCATGCAGAAGGAACGCTGGCTCGATGACATCCCCGTCATGATGATCTCCGCCGAAGACTCCCCTGCCTTCATTCAAAGAGCCTATGACATGGGCGCGTCCGACTATATCACCCGCACCTTTAATATGAACGTCGTCCGCCAACGCTCGGACAATATCACAAAGCTGTATGCCAAGCAGCGCCGTCTCTTGAGCCTGGTGTCAAGCCAGATCCAGGAAAAAGAACGAAATAACCACATCATCATCAGCATCCTTTCCGAAGTCGTCGGTCTCAAAAACGGGGAAAGCCGCAAGCACATCCTGAGTGTCAGCCGCATCACCGAGCTTCTCTTATCACGTGTCATGCAGCGCACCAGCCGCTACCATCTCACCTGGCAGGATGAAGCCCTCATCACGAATGCCGCCGCTCTCCATGACATCGGCAAGATCGGTATCGATGAGAAGATCCTGAACAAGCCCGGCAAGCTGACCAAGGAAGAATTCGAGATCATGAAAACGCACACCCTGATCGGCGCGAAGATGGTCGAACATCTGGAAGCCTTTCGGGAAGAGCCCCTTGTCAAGGTGACTTACGCCATCTGCCGCTGGCATCACGAGCGCTGGGACGGTCGCGGATACCCCGACGGCCTCAAGGGCGATGCCATCCCGATCTCTGCGCAGATCGTATCCATCGCTGACGTCTACGATGCCTTGACAAGCAAGCGCGTCTACAAGGACGCCTTCGCTCACGAAAAAGCCATCCGGATGATCCTCGACGGGGAATGCGGCCTCTTCAACCCGCTCCTCTTGAACTGTCTGCTGGACATCAAAGACAGCCTGAAGGAGGAACTAGAGAAAAACAGCACCGGCCTTGCCATCCATCGGAAGATCCCCGACGGGATCATCCGGGATCTGTGACCGATGATCTCTCCTCCCCTCTCATCTTTTCCGTGGCGCGCCACGCCACAAATCCATTGAATGTAAGGAGTTTCCTATGAATATCGAAGCATGCTACAACAAAATGGGCGCTGACTACGCCGAAGTGAAGAGCCGTCTCCCAAGCGACGCCTTTATCAAGCGTTTTGCGCTGAAATTCTTAGACGCCCCCACCTTCGCGCTGCTCGAAAAGAGCCTCGCTGAGGAAAACGTGGATGAAGCCTTCCGCGCCGCACACACGCTGAAGGGCATCACGCAGAACCTCGGCTTCAGCCAGCTCTCACCGCTGGCGATCGAGATCACAGAAATCCTCCGCGCCGGTACCATGGACGGCACAGACACCCTCTTCCCGCAGCTGAAGAAAAAATATGACATGACCGTCGCCTGCATCAAAGAGGTCGACGAATAGGACGTGATAAAAGCGTTTTGGATCGTGAATGATTCAAAGCGTTTTTTATTTGCGACTTTCGTGACTGGTGACAGGGAAACAGCAGACTCTCACATCGTCATTTCGAGCGCATGCGAGAAATCTTTGTCATTCGCAGTCAGGAATTCTCACTTTCCCCACATGTGCCGCGCACCTCTCTGCATGCCTCATCTGTCGTTCATACCGCCAGTGCCCTATCCGCCCCTACGGGGCACCTTCCCCTCGAGGGGAAGGCTTACGATACGGGGGAAACCTGTTATCACGAGGCCTTCGGGCATCGCCCCATATATACTTTGCGGCGAAGCCGCCACCACCATTCCTAATTCCTAATTCCTCATTCAAGCAGAGCTTTCGCACGCAATCAAAGGACAGCACGCCCAAGGGGCTAACCCTGAACCCTCATCGATTTTATGATTTCTTTAACTCCCCGCGATCCGCCATACACACATTCTATTTATACTACATATATATATCTGATTATATATATGTCTGAGTGTGCTATAATATAGCGTAGGCTTATGTGCCTTAACGGAGGAATCATGATATCGATCGTAACACCTGTATATAATGAAGATGGCAATGTCGTCTATTTCCATGACGAAGTGACGAAAGTCATGCAGACGCTGGATATGGACTACGAGATCATCTACGTCAATGATGGCTCAAAGGATCGCACCGACGAGCTGATCCACCAGCTGGCAGCCGGCGACCCGCATGTACGGGCGCTGACCTTTGCACGCAATTTCGGCCATCAGATCGCAATCACCTGCGGCATGGACTTTGCCGTCGGAGACGCCGTCATCACGATGGATGGCGACATGCAGCACCCACCGGCGCTCATCCCGAAGCTCATCCAAAAGTGGCAGGAAGGCTATGACATCGTACAAACCATCCGCACCGCGACAGAAGATGCCGGCCCCATCAAGAAGCTGACCTCGGCAGGCTACTACGCAGTGATCAATTCCATTTCAAACTCACCCGTCGTCCCGGGCGGCTCCGACTTCCGCCTGATGGATCGCAAAGCGCTCGATGCCTTTCTGCGTTTCCGTGAGCATTCCCGCTTCATCCGCGGCATCGTAGGCGGCCTTGGCTTCAAGCAGTGTACCATCGAATTTGAAGCGCCTGCCCGCCACGCCGGTGTCTCGAAATTTTCCATGAAAAAAATGCTGCACTTCGCGATGGACGGCATCATCACGAATTCCACCCTGCCGCTGCGTGTGGCATTCTATCTAGGTGTCTTCGCGGCCGTCGCAGGCATCCTTCTCATCCTTCATGTCCTCTACTGCGTCATGATGGACAAAGCCGTCCCCGGCTGGGCGACCATGACCATCCTCATCGCCATCTTCGGCAGCTTGAATCTCATGGGCCTCGGCATCATCGGCGAATACCTCGGGCGTATGTTTGAAGAGACCAGAAACCGCCCCCTCTACTGGCTCTCCGACGACACCGCCGCCCATCTCGATAATCCCTATCGCATGAGCCATAAGAAAGAGTGACTGGGGATTAGTAGCTAGGGATTAGGGTCTAGGGATTAGACGTTACGTCAGACGTCAGACGTCAGACATCAGACGTCTGCCCTTCGGGCATCGCGACTATTTATACTCTGCGGCGCTTAGATCCTTCGACTCAGTTCTCATACTTCAGATAAGCCATTCTCTATTTTTCTCCGCTCAGGATGACGAAATGCGCCGCACCAACCCCTTTGAACCTCTTGAACCTCTTGAACCTATAGAACCCGCTCCCCCTCTTTCATACGAGATCAAGGGGCAGCACGCTCCGCGAGCTACCCCTTCCCATTCCATTTTTCCGAAAGGAGACCTCCTCTTGTCCAATACATCCTTTTTTGAAAGTGAATTGTTTTCCGAACTGACAGAAGACCTGCACCAGTCTTCGCGTTTTACTGCGACGTACCGCATCGCAGCTCCCACCTATGAAGAGGCGAAGAAGATCGCCTTCGCTGTCGCCGTCGAGCAGACGATCGAGTGTCCTTACGAACTGGTAGACGGCACTCCGATCGCTGACACCATCGTCGGCCAGATCGAAGATCTGAAAAAGGCGGAAGCCGGCGCATACTATGCGACGATCTCCTATGAGCCGGAGGCTGTCGGTGATGAAATGGCCGAGCTCCTCAATATGCTTTTCGGAAATACGAGCCTGCAGCCCGGCGTCCGCCTCATGTCCTTCGAATTGCCCGAGACCATGTACAACAATTACCCGGGCCCGCGTTTCGGCAGAAGCGGTCTTCGTGACCTCTGCGGTGTGCCGCACGGTCCGATCCTCATGTCAGCCATCAAGCCGCTCGGCAGATCTCCGAAGGAGCTCGCGCAAATGGTCTATGACCTCGCACTCGGCGGCTGCCCCATCATCAAGGATGACCACAGCCTCATGGACCAGCACTATGCGCCTTTCAAAGAACGTGTCCTCCAGTGCGTCATGGCACTTGCGGATGCCAAAGAAAAAACCGGCAGGAAAAGCATGTACATCGCCAACTGTACCACAGATGGTCTGGGCTTCCTGGAGCGTGCCTATCAGGCCAAGGAGATCGGGGCTGACGGCATCATGGCCGCCCCTGCCATCACCGGCTTCACCATGATCCGTGATCTCGCACGGGATCCGGACTTCGGCCTGCCGATCTTCCTGCACCCCTGCTTCTCCGGTCCGCAGGTCCTCTCGCAGGATGCGGGCATTTCCCCCTTCTGCTACTATGGCCAGCTCTCCCGACTCGCCGGTGCAGATGCGGTCATCTTCACCAGCTTCGGCGGCCGCTTCTCCTTCTCGCAGGATACCTGCCAGAAGATCGCGGAAGGCACCGAGTCGAAGATGGCAGACCTTCGGACAATCTTCCCTGTCCCCTCCGGCGGCATGCGCTGGCAGCTCTTCAAGGAAATGATCCGCATCTACGGTCCCGATACCATCTTCCTCGTAGGCGGCGCTCTTCAGACAGAAGGCCCTGACCTCACCGCGAATACGAAATTCTTCCTCGAAAAGCTCGCGGAAGCGGCGGGAGAGAAGTGACTGGTGACTGGTGACTAGTGACTGGTAGCTAGGGATTAGGGATTAGGGATTCTCCCCCAACTGAGCAGCCCCTTGAAGAAGGGGCGCGCCGAAGGCGCAGGATAGAGTGCCCCGCAGGGGCACAATTCACCGTAGCGGTATATCGCTCATTTGCACTGACCCTGTTACCTGCCATCCCACATCTTCATTTACCGTTTTGCCCTTTCGGGGTAGCCTATCCCAGCCTTTGTGCCGCACCAACATTTCTAATTCCTCATTTCTAATTTCCTCACTGAAAAAGCCCCGCACTCATGCTGATATGATCCACTTAAAGCAGTTTGGTTATTTACCTTGTCTGCTTCAGGTGGATCATATCAGCATGCAGAGTGCGGAGCTTTTTTATTTCCGTCCCTTCCACGCAAGGACCCAGGATAAGGCAAAAGCCACAGCGAGCATGGCAGAAAAGAGATGGAGCGTCGCTGCATAGCCCCCCGTCGTTTCCTTCATGAAAGAAAGGAGAAGCGGGCCGGCGACACCTGCCATGCCCCAAGCAGTCAGGATGGAGCCGTGAATGGAGGCGAGCTGCTTCACGCCGAAGAGATCGGATAGGAAGGCAGGCATGCAGGAGAAGCCGCCGCCGTAGCAGGAGATCACGGCGAGTACCAGCATCTCGAAGAGAAGCGCATCACTGACATGGGCAAGTGCATAAAAAGCGAAGACCTCGAACGCAAAGAAGATCATGTAGGTCACGCCGCGTCCGATCCAGTCGGAGACGGATGCCCAAAGGATACGGCCGGCGCCATTCACGATACCGATGATACCGACAAGGGAGGCTGCCTCGGCCGCACTCATGCCGATGATCTCCTGCGCCATGGGCGAAGCCACGGCAAGAAGGCCGATGCCGCAGGTGATATTCGTGAAGAAGATCCACCACAGCACATACCATTTCCATGTGTGCATGGCCTCCTTGCGCGTGAGACCTTTGGCCTGAGCTGTCTTTTCCCCATCCTTTCGGATCTCTTCCTCAAGCACCTCTTCCAAAAGCATCGGGATCTCACCCTTCCTCGGCGGCCGGATGTAGGAGGCGGAAAGGATCATGACCAGCGCATAGGCAGCGGCAAGGATGAGGAAATTCTCCGTGAGCCCGAAGCGATCGACAAGATAGCGCATGGCAGGGCCTGCGATGAGCGCTGCGAAGCCGAACCCCATGATGGCCAGCCCCGTCGCAAAGCCGCGATGCCGGGGAAACCATTTCACAAGCGTAGAGACAGGCGTGATATAGCCCGTGCCAAGACCAATGCCCCCGATGGCTCCGTAGAAGAGATAGAGCAGGAAAGCGGACTGACAGTGAACCGCCGCCGCTGTCCCAAGGAGACCCGTACTGAAAAAGACGGCAGAGACCATCCCGCTCCGAGACGGTCCCAGCCGCTCGACCAGAGGGCCTAAGAAGCCTGCCGAAAGCCCCAGAAACAGGATCGCGATCGAGAAGGCCCATGTGGCCCAAGAAAGCGAGAGCCCCATCGTCTCCATCACAGGGCGCGTCAGGACGCTCCATGCATACACACTTCCGATAGACATGTGGATCCCCACGGCCGCCAGAGCAGTGAGCCAGCGATTTCTTTTCATCAAAAAATCCCTCCATTTTTGAAATGAAGGGAAATCTGCACGCTCCCGTCTCTGCGATGCCATTTAGCAGGCATCGCAGGGAAACGAAAACCGCCTGAGCAGATTTCCCTGCCCAGACGGTCGGCTTTTTCATGAGGCCCGCAGTCCACGTGGTTCATTCCACCTATTTCCGTCAGTTCCGCGGCTCATCTATATTGTATATCTAGCCTAGCATGGATACGAGAGATTGTCAATGGGAAGCGTCCCTCCAAAAAACATCTTCCCCCTCCGCTCAAGAGGCGCGCACGGGACATGCCTTGCCAATGCCATTTGCCAGTTTCTTATTTTTTAATGAAAACCGCCCTCCAGATCTTCATCATCATTCATGCAACATATGCATAGGATACCGGCTTCCCCCCCCCATTTTATTTGCTGATTACGCAATACAAATTGTACGGTATGATATTATTTATATGTCATAATGCCTAATTTTATCGGAAAATTCACAGATTCTCCGTATCCCCATACCCCCTATAGGTATCTTCACATGTTTCATTCAATATTTATTGTCATGTATAAATATTTGCGCTAATTATTTGTTTACCCGTTATAATTTATATGATATAATTTGTAAGAAGTTGTAAGGAACTGCTAAACAATAAGAATACGATCTCATGTTCTGCCGCTTCTGCCTTATTCTTTTTAAAGAGTAACCTGGGAAACCACTCTTCATCTGTTATCATTAAGCCAACAAGGTCCCCTTCCCGACCTTGTTTTTTGGTGCCTTTTTTCAAGAGTCATCGAAAGTGACGGGTTTGTAAGAGCCGGCGAAGAGCTCTCTCCTCGCCGCCGCGCCAGACAGCGAAAAAACGGCTCTCCCGTCGCATCGGCAGGGGAAAAACACAGATGATAAAATCCCAGTCTTTATACCATTTTATATTATCAAGAAATTGGAGATGATGAGTTTGTCAATGAAGCAGCTTGGGATGCGATTGGGCGAGATGGTTCTCGTCTTGATCGGCATCAGCTTCATTACCTTCTGTCTGATCATGCTCTCTCCGGGTGACCCCGTTAGGCAGATGATCGCCGGTAATGAAGATATTATTGTTAGTCAGGTAGAGATCGACGCACTCCGCCATGAACTGGGTCTGGATAAGCCGTTCCTTCTGCAGTACCTGGACTGGCTCGGCAGAGTCGTACAGGGTAATTTTGGTTTCTCCTTCATGATGAAGAAGCCGGTCATTGATGCAATCATGGAAGCCCTCCCGGCATCCGTCATTCTGGCGCTGGCCTCCTCCCTCTTCATGCTTGTCTTCTCCATTCCGCTCGGCATTTATACCGCTGTCAAGCAGAATACCTGGTTTGACTACCTCGTCCGCGGCTGCACCTTTGCCGGTGTCTCCGTCCCGAACTTCTGGATGGGCCTCATGCTCCTTTGGGTCTTCGCACTGAAGCTCTCCCTCTTCCCGATCGTCGGTGGTTCGATTTCCCTCGAAAATCTGATCCTGCCGATGTGCACCCTGGGCATCGTCATGGCATCGAAATACACCCGTCAGGTACGTGCCACGGTGCTCGAAGAACTGCATCAGGACTACGTCATGGGCGCACGTGCCCGCGGCCTTTCGGAAAGCCACATCCTCTGGCGTGAAGTCCTGCCGAATGCCCTCCTCCCGCTGGTCACCCTCTTCGGTCTGGCCTTCGGTTCTCTTTTGGGCGGCGCCGCTGTCGTAGAAATCGTATTTTCCTGGCCGGGTCTGGGCTACATGGTCGTACAGGCCATCACCTACCGTGACTTCCAGACCGTACAGGCCATCGTTCTCTGGATCGCTTTCATGTACATGATGATCAACCTCATCGTCGACCTGTCCTACAACCGTCTCGATCCAAGACTCAGAAAGGGAGGTCACTGATATGGAAAGCTTAGTCAAAGGCTTCAAAGAAAATAAAGCCTTCCGCTTCACCTCTCTTCTGGTCGTCCTTCTTCTGGCGATCACACTCCTTGCTCCTGTCATCGCTCCTCATGACCCGCTCACCGCTGTCATGAAGGATGCGAACCAGGCACCGTCTGCGGCGCATCTCTTCGGCACAGACAAGCTCGGACGTGACGTGCTCTCCCGTATCCTCTACGGCGCGAGCTACTCCCTGACCTCCGTCATCGCCCTCGTAGTCTGCATCTTCGTCGTAGGCACCACGATGGGCATCATTTCCGGATACTTCGGCGGCATCGTCGATATCGTCATCATGCGTATCGCTGATATGATGATCTCCTTCCCGGGCGTCATCCTTGCGATCGCCATCGCCGGTATCATGGGCGGCTCGCTCATCAATGCGATGATCGCACTGACTGCGGTCACATGGACCAAGTATGCCCGCCTCTCCCGTTCCATGGTCCTCAAGATCAAGCGTCGTGAATTCGTCGATGCGGCTGTCGTATCCGGCGGTTCCGCAGCGCATATCCTCTGGGTCCACATCCTTCCAAACATTCTCCCGCTCATGGTCATCACCGCGGCTGCTGATATCGGCGCCATGATGATGGAGCTTGCCGGACTCTCCTTCCTCGGCTTCGGCAGCCAGCCGCCGGCTCCGGAATGGGGCCTCATGCTGAATGAAGGCCGTCAGCAGCTCCAGACAGCTCCATGGCTAATGTTCTTCCCGGGTCTCTCCATCTTCATCACCGTCGTCGTCTTCAACCTTTGGGGCGACTCCCTCCGCGATGTCCTTGACCCGAGAAATGAAGGATAAGGTTCAGGGTGGCGGCATCGCCGCGAATACATATGAGACGATGCCCGAAAGTGGTATTTAAATGACTAGTGACTAGTGACTAGTCACTAGTCACTAGTCACCAATCCCTAATCCCTAGCCACAAGACACTTGTCACTAACTCATGTTTATTCCCATTATTTTTTATATCATTTAACCGAAAGGAAGCGTACACGATGAAATCTATTTACAAAAAAGGTGCCCTCTTTGCAGCAGCTGCTCTCATGGCTTTTGGTCTTTCCGGCTGCGGCGGTGACTCCGGCAATGCCTCCAAAGGTCCGAAGGACACCCTGACTATCGGCGTTACGAACTTCGCAGACAGCCTCGAACCGGCCGACAACTACTTCGGCTGGCAGGTCATGCGTTACGGCATCGGCGAATGTCTCGTTCACTTCGATGACAAGATGAATGCAGAACCATGGATCGCTGAAAGCTGGAAAGTCTCTGACGACAAGATGTCCTGGACCTTCAAGATCAAAGACATTAAATTCTCCAACGGCACCCCGGTCACCGGCGAAGCTGTCAAGAAATCCATTGAACGTACCTTCGCAAAATCACCGCGTGCGAAAGCCATGTTCGAACTCGACCACATCACCGCTGACGGCCAGAACGTCACCATTTACACCAAGAAGCCGATCGCTACCCTCCCGGGCATGCTGGGCGATCCGCTCTTCATCATCGTCGATGTCGCTTCCGACGGCAAAGTAGACTTTGCAAAACAGGGTCCGGTCTGCACCGGTCCATACATGGTCAAGTCCTTCTCCAAAGCGAAGACCGAACTCGATGCAAACCCGAACTATTACGCAGCTGTTCCATTCAAGCACGCCGTCGTCAACACCATCGACGATCCGAATACCCGTGCTATGGCTCTGCAGAAGGGTGAAATCGATGTGGCTGTCAACGTAGCACCTGGCGACATGCAGCTCTTCTCCGACCAGAAGAAATTCACCACCTCCACCATCTCCTCCATCCGCGACGTACTCGCCCGCCTCTCCGTGAAAGAAGGCAAACCGCTCGCTGACAAGAAAGTCCGTCAGGCACTGCTCCAGTCCCTCGACCGCGACACCTACTGCAAGGTCCTCCTGAAAGACACCTTCACCCCAGGCGGCCCGCTCCTTCCGCCGTCCCTTGACTTCGGCTTCGATGAACTCAACAAATCCTATCCGGATAAGACCAATGTAGAAAATGCAAAGAAACTCCTCGAAGAAGCAGGCTGGAAAGATACCGACGGCGATGGCTATGTCGACAAAGACGGCAAGCCGCTCGAACTCGACTTCATCTTCTACTCCGGTCGTGCAGAACTCCCGCTCTTCGCAGAAGCTACCCAGTCTGACGCTAAGAAAGTCGGCATCAAAATCAACCTGAAGAACGTCGACTACAACGTCCTCGACGGCATCGGCACCCGCGGTGAATATGACCTCCTGATCTCCAACGTCCTCTCCGAACAGGCAGGCGATCCGGAAGTCTTCATCAACATGTACTGGAAGACCAACACCAACGGCTCCAACCCGCAGAACGGCTCCGGCTACTCCAACCCGGAATACGATGCACTCTCCGATCAGCTGGCTTCCGAATTCGATCCGGCTAAGCGTAGAGACATCATCATCAAGATGCAGAAGATCCTCCAGGATGACGCTGCGACCCTCATCTTCGGCTACCCGCAGACCAATATGATTTCCAGCAAAGCCGTAGAACATGCGGACATCAAACCGTGCGACTACTACTGGATCACCAAGGACATCACTCCGGCAAAATAATTTGTTTAGCCAGCAGTTTGCTCTAAGCAGTAGGCGGCCAGCCATTTGCGGTTTGCTGCCTACTGCTTACTGCTTACTATTTTTACAAGGAGACTTTCATGCTATTAGAAGTCAAAAACCTGGGAATTGCCTACGGCGACAAGCCCCCCATCGTTCAGGGCGTCACATTCAACCTGGATGAGGGCGAGATCCTTGCCATCGTCGGCGAATCCGGCTCAGGGAAAACCACCGTCATCCGTGCTATCCAGCACGTCCTGCCCGGCGGCGGTCATATAGCGGAAGGTCAGGTCATTCTTGAAGGCGAAGATACCCAGAAGCAGACTCTTGAAATGCATCGCGCACTCTGTGGCACAGACGTCTCCATGATTTTCCAGGACAGCGGCGCTATGATGAATCCGATCCGCACCATCGGCACCGAATTCCGTGAATTCCTCGCCGTCCATGGCATCAAGGACGACAAGGAAGCCCATGACCTGATGATTTCCATGATCGAAATGGTGCGCCTTCCGAACCCAGAGCACATCCTGAAATGCTATCCCTACGAGCTTTCCGGCGGTATGCGCCAGCGCGTCGGCATCGCTATGGCGATGGCCATGAAGCCTAAGCTCCTCTTGGCTGATGAACCGACCTCCGCTCTGGACGTCACAAACCAGGCCATCATCGTCAAAGAAATGATGAATGTCCGTGACAAAATGAATACCGCCATCATCATCGTCACCCACAACATGGGCGTATCCTGCTACATGGCGGACTACATCATGGTCATGAAGAAAGGCCGCGTCGTCGAATACGGCAAAGCAGAAGATGTCATTTATCACCCGAAGGAAGAATACACCCGTATGCTCCTTGCGGCTGTTCCGAAGATGGGAGGCAAAGACGCATGAAAAACTACGGAGAAGAAATCCTCCAGATGGTCGACATCTGCAAGGTCTTCGACCTCGGTGACGGCAAGAAGCTCCATGCAGCCGAAAATGTCAATGTCACCATCCACAAAGGGGAGACCGTCGGTATCGTCGGGGAATCCGGCTCCGGCAAGTCCACCCTTGCCAAGATGCTGACCCGTCTTTACTCCATGACCAGCGGGAAAATCATTTTCCACGGCAAAGACATCACCGATCTCAAAGGCGAAGCCCTCCGTCAGCACCGCAAATCCATCCAGATGGTCTTTCAGGACCCCTCCACCGCTTTCAATCCGAAGCAGCGCGTCAAGGAGATCATCTGCGAACCACTCGAAAACTTCGGCATGATCGATAAGAAGGATGTCGAAGCCAAGGCGAAGGAAATGCTCCGTCTGGTCGACCTTCCCGAAGATTTCGCCGATCGCTATCCGAACAACATGTCCGGCGGCCAGCGCCAGCGTATCGCGATCGCACGTGCTCTGGTCCTCGAGCCGGAGATCATCGTCTGCGACGAAGCTACCTCTGCTCTCGACGTATCCGTTCAAAAGACCGTCCTCGATCTGCTTGTTCGTCTGCAGAAAGAGACCCACGTGGCCTACATGTTCATCTGCCATGACCTTGCTCTCGCAAACAGCTTCTGCGACAACATCGTCATCATGCAGCATGGCAAGGTCGTAGAAAAGATCCATGACCTCAGAGAAGCGAAGGATCCATACTCCAAGAAGCTCCTTGCTTCCGTCTTCACCATCGAAGAAGGAAAGAACAAGGTCCTTCCAGACGAGCTCTTCAACTAATCTCTGCATCATAAAACCGCCAGCCTTTCGGCTGGCGGTTTTTGATTGATGGGCTGGGGACTAGTAACTGGTGACTAGTGACTGGGGACTAGTATTGCAATTTGTCAACTTTGGGACTTAGTGAGAAGTATGAATCCTTATCTTTTCGCTATTTCACTGTCCCGCTCGCCAGACGCATTCCTTCTTCATCATTGGCAAAGAGATGATTCCTATCAGAAGAAATCCGGATCTTCACCCTCTGATTCATCTGGAAATCCACATCGCCAAAGACGACGGAGGTCAAAAGGAAGCCGCCCACATCCAGCTTCACAACGGTTTCCATACCGCTCGGAAGGGCAGAGTAGACTTTCGCCTCAATAGTGCCCGACGGATCGATGGTGACATGCTCAGGTCGGATGCCTAGGAGCAGCTTATCTCCTGTTTTCGTCTGGACAGCCTCACGCGCCGCGAAAGTCAGGGTGTGTGCGCCCAGCGCGAGCACGAGCTCTTTCTCTCCTGCCTCGCGCACGTTGACGGGTACGAGGTTGATATTCGGATTTCCAATAAAGTCTGCAACGAACGCATTGGCCGGCTCTTTATAAATGGTAAGCGGCGGCGCGTACTGCTGAAGGACGCCCTTCTTCATGAGGGAAATCTTCGTCGCAAGCGTCATCGCTTCGAGCTGGTCATGGGTGACATAGACGAAGGTCGAGTCTGTTTCCATATGAAGGCGCTTCAGCTCGGAGCGCATCTCCATACGGAGCTTCGCATCCAGATTCGAGAGCGGTTCATCCATGAGGAGGATGCGCGGACCGGTCGAAAGCGTGCGTGCGATGGCGACGCGCTGCTGCTGCCCGCCAGATAGCTCAGCTGGGTAGCGGTCGCTGTATTCCTTGATTTTCAACATATCCATCAGCTCATCCGCTCGAGCTTTGATTTTCGACTTATCCCACTTCAGATTTTCCAGACCAAAGGTGATATTCTGATACACTGTCATGTGCGGCCAGAGGGCGTAGTTCTGAAAAAGGAAACCGACGCCGCGCTTTTCCGGTGCGACATTGATCCCTTTCTCTGATGAGAAGACCACTCTTCCATCAATGGAAATTTCGCCACTCGTCGGCGTCTCGAGACCCGCGATCATGCGGAGCGTGGTCGTCTTTCCGCAGCCGGATGGTCCAAGTAGTGTGATAAACGCACGGTCATCGATGGACAGATTCAGATGGTCCACCGCAGCGGAAGATCCGTACATTTTTGTGATATCTTTTAATATAATTTCAGGCATAGAAGTACCTCATGTGATTTGTTAGTGAATGTGCGACTCGCGCTCCGTGACGTAAGGGAGCGCTGATTATATATCAGTTTCGGGCATCGCCGCTATCTATACTCCGCAGCGAAGCCGTTACCAACCTTCCTCATCGATTCATCCGATCCCCTTATCGATCGAGGCGCCGGTGAGTTTGTTAATGACCCAGTTCGAGAGAAGGACGACGAGGACGATCAGGAGGTTGATCGCATTCGCGTACTGATTCCAGCCTTTTTCGTTATACTGGAAGAGCATGGTCGTCAGGACAGCAGTCGATGGGGAAATCAGCAGGATGAAGAGCGAAAGTTCTCGCATGCAGGAAATATAGGGCAGGAGATAGCCGGAGAGGATGCTGGTCTTCTGGATCGGGATGATAATGCGGATCATGCGTTTCCACCAGCTGATTCCCATGATGATACCGGCTTCTTCGATTTCATTTCCGAGCTGCAGCATAGAATTCACGCCAGCCCGGGACGCGAAGGGCAGGTATTTCACCGTACCGATGAGAGCGAGGATCGCGAAGGTGCCATACAGCGCCGGAATCGGGCCGTGGCGGGTGCTGAACATGGAAAGGTAAATCGCACCAAAAGCCATGCTCGGGATAAGGTACGGGAAGAAGGTCAGATGATTCACAGCCGCCGAGAGCCAGCTGCCTTTCTTCCGTACAATAGCATAGCCCGCAAGAAGCCCGATGGTTCCTGTCAGGAATGCACAAACGACGGACAGCAGGAAGCTGTTCAGAAGGCCATTGTAAATGCTGTGATTCTTCAGGATACCCGGCTCGCCATTTGCGATGTCAGTCGCTCCGTCTCCGATCCAAAAGACAGTGCTGAAGTTGCTCAGCGAATAATTCCCAGGCTCAACGATGAAAGACTCTACCGCAAAGGTGATGAGCGGGACGACAGTCACGCACACGAGGAGAAGGGCAAGCAGGAGAGAAATCGGCAGGCGCAGACCGCGAAGCGGGATGAGCGAGACATTGGCGCTCTTGCCGGTGATGGTGGTATAGGATTTCCTTCCACTCAACACTTTCTGGTTCACCATCATGATAGCGACACCGATCAGGATGAGAATCAGCGCCATCACATAGCCATAGCCAGGATTCAGCCCCTGCAGTGTGCGATAGAGCTGCGTCGTCAGCACGTGGTAGCGCACGGGCGCTCCCAGGAAGGCGGGCACTGCGAAAGCACTCATCGAGCTGGAAAAGGCCAGCAGGAAGGTCGAGAGCAGCGCCGGCTTCACCATCGGAAGCGTGATGCGTTTCATGATCTGCCAGCGGGATGCGTGCAGGAGCTGCGCCGCTTCTTCGAGGCTCGCATCCATGTGTTTCAGGATGCCGCCGATCAGGATGTAGGCGAAGGGCGCATAGTGGAGGCCCTGCACAATGGAAATCGGGAAAAAGCCATAGGCGAACCAGTTCGGTGTCGGGATACCGGTCAAAACCGTAAAGAGCCCAGGCACACCACCCACGAGAGAATTTCTGAAAAAGTTCAGCCACGCGAGCGCCAGCGTCCACGATGGCATGATGTAAGGCACGACGAAGAGCGCCGAGAGGAAGGGCTTATACTTGATATCTGTCCGCGTGATGAGCCATGCCATGCCGCCGCCGAAGAAAATGGCGATTGCGCAGGTCGAAAGCGAGATGAGCACGGTATTCCAGAGCGGTTTGTAGAAAATGCTCATGCTCGTCGTGCCGTCCAGAAGCACTTTCGTCCAGTGATAGTCCGTGAAATCCCCGGCATGCGAGCCGCGGATACGCATCACTTCCGAGGAGTGCACCGTCACCGTGTCGAGCACGATGGAGAGCAGCGGCAGAAACGTCAAAAGGATCAGCGCTGCAAACAGCAGCACCAGGATGACGTTGTACGGTTTGCGGAAAAACATCCGCAGTTTCATAGAAAAAGTCATAACATGTTTCCTTGGTTGATAGTTATAGGGAGTGGCTAGGAATTTAGGAAACGCCGATTCAATCGCAGAATCTCATCCACAATCAAGGGATGATGCGCCCCATAGACGACCCCTGCCTCCCCAAAAAGCAAATCAGCAGACAGCACGCTGCCGTCTGCTGATTGTAAAAAGCTACATCAGTTTGCTCAGGAATTCTTCGACCTCAGCGCGATGTTCGAAGATGTACTGCGGATCATCGCCGACCATGATCTTCTTCCATTCAGCGAGCGGCTTGTCACCCTTAGCGACCGGGATCGAAGTATTGCCGGAGTAGGTCCCCATATCATGCGACCAGCTCTGGAAGCCTTCCTCGGTCAAAAGGAACTGGGTGAAGAGTTTCGCCGCTGCCGGGTGCTTGGCATCCTTCACAAGCAGCACGTATTCTGGATAGTAGAAGCCACAGAACGGCACCACATTATCCGCTGCTGCTGCTGCGAGGTTCTTCTTTTCCGCGTAGCGGAGCTTCGAGTAGTTGAGAAGACCGACGCCATTCATATCCTGCCCTTTGACGCCGATGGATTCCGTCATGGACGTATCGGAGGAACCCATGACAAGACCATTCGAGAAGGCCATCTTGATCCATTCGTAGCCTGCATTCGGCGTGGTGAGCTCCAGTTTCTTCTTGTACTGCTCTTCATAGGATTTTGCCAGCTGATCCGCCACTTCCGGCTTCGTCAGCATGGTGAGGAAATTCGCATTGATGCCTTCCTGCATCGGACTCTTGAAGAAGAATTTGCCCTTCATGGACGGTTCAGTGAGCTGCCAGATATTCGTGATCGGAGCCGCTTTTCCATTTTCGTTGTTGTAGACCAGGACTTTGTTCATATAGGCGAAGACGAGCGGTGTCTGGTTCTCCGCCGGGATCTTGTCTTTGAGGTCGGCCGGAATGTAGTTCTGGAGATAACCCTGCGCGATGAGCTCTCCGTATACACGGCCGGAGTCCTGCGCGATGACCATATCTGCGCCATTCGCATTCGCTTTTGCTTCGGTGGAAATCTTGTCAATCAGCTCGAAGTCTTTCATGTTGCTGGCTTCCACCTTGATCCCGTATTTCTTTTCAAATGCAGCCCCTGCCTTGGATACGCGGCTGGTGATGGAGTAAACCTTCACCACGCCTTCCTTCTTCGCTGCTTCGATGAGATCGGCTTCCTTCTCGCTCTTCACCTGGACGATCTGTGCGCCGGGCTTCGCTGCCGTGCTGCCTGCGTCCTTCTTATCACTGCCGCAACCGGTCAGCATAGCTAAAGACAGCCCGAGAGCCGCTGCTGCGATCAAGCCTTTCTTCCAAGCTTTCATCATGTTCCTCCTTACAAAAAAAGATCGCCGTGTGCTCATAGGCCGCGGCGATGGGTTTGGCTTCTCTGCCTGTGAGTATGTTTCTTCCCTGATTTTACCACAATCAGACATCCTTTTCTGCAGGGAATTTACAATTTCTTTACACGGGAGTAGGAACTAGTGACTAGGGAAACACTGATTAAATCGTTGTCAGATTTTACTCTTGAATTTTTATGCATAGCAAGGAATAACCTGACGCGAATAGCGAGCTATTTAAGGAAGGTTATGACGAAGCTATGTATAAAAATTCTTGTAAAATCTGACTCTGCGATTTAATCAGCGTTTCCCTAGGGACTGCAAACCAATTCGAGTATTACGTCAAAAGGGGCTGTGAAATAATAGCTCCATGAACACAAAAAAGGACTTTCGATTTTT
>ENA-UOJH01000797-UOJH01000797.1-human-gut-metagenome-genome-assembly--contig:-C148-NODE-797-length-26849-cov-5.046391_pt1 | contig 26849 bp, 21 predicted proteins | sample MGYA00242345_ERZ723892 | MGnify/ENA metagenome assembly ERZ723892 | reverse complement strand
GAAGAAAAAACCGCGCAGCTTATAGCAGCGCAACGGCGATACCTGCATCTCGGCGTGCCGGGGCACGGGTTTGTGATCGCTATACCGATAAAAAGCGTTGGAGGAGGAAAAGCCGTGGCATACATGAACGGAGATACAAAGAACGCAAAATACACACCGGCAATAAACTACGACTATGAGCTTATCGTAGCCATATCAAACGAGGGCAGCACCGACATAGTAATGAACGCGGCAAGAGCCGCCGGCGCCCGCGGCGGGACTGTGCTGCACGGCAAGGGCACCGGATCAAAGGACGCGCCGAAGTTTTATAACATCTCGATCGCCGACGAGAAGGAGGTCATCCTCATCGTCTCCACCGCTGGGCAGAAGGCGGGGATAATGCGCGCGATCCTCGAAAAGGCTGGGCCTGACAGCAAAGCGGGAAGCATAGTCTTCTCTATCCCGACTACAGAAGTGGCCGGCTTCGGCGTGCTTGACAGTTCGGAAACATGATAATAAAAAGCTGCTATCGATCGATAGCAGCTTTTTGCGTAGTATTCTTTCTTGGCGCTGAATTGTTTAATCCGCTTCAATTTCTTTCAGCATAAGCTCACATCCGGTCAGCGGCGTGAGCTTTTTTCCGCCGCAGCGCGGGCAGACGAGCTTCTCTATATCAGCAGTGAATTTCTCTCCGCAGTCGATGCACTGTGCGACGCCCGGCAGCGTCTCGACCGCAAACGCCGTGCTTTGATACGGCGTCCCGTCGGTCACGGCATCCCAGCAGTCGGCAAGGTATGCCGGAACGACGCCGGACAGCGAGCCGACCTCTACCGTCACCTTTCTCACGCAGGCAAGCCCCTCGTCGCGCGCGATACCATCGACCATTTTCAGCAGCGCATCACAAATGCCAAGCTCGTGCATTATTTCGTTACCGCCTTTTTGACAATGCCGCCGGTGCGCTTGACAAGATTCTCCGCGACCTTTATCGGCATCGCCTCGAACGGCGCCGCGTGCCAGTCACGGACTTTCTTTAGATGTATCGCGTCAAACTTGCACTTCGTGGTGCAGAGCCCGCAGCCGATGCAGAGATAGCTGTCAACCTTGGTCGCTCCACAGCCGAGACAGCGGGCGCATTCCTTGCGCACCTGCTCTTCTGTAAATGTCACGCGCGCGTCGGCAAAGGTCTTGGCCTTTGCGGCGTTGTAGCCCGGAGTCTGGCGGTGTTCCCTGTCGAAGCCGCCGACGCCGATCATCGCGTGCTCCTTGTCGAGTGCGCGGTACTCGCGGCGGTCGCGCCCCGCGGTGAGCGTCTGTCCGGGGTGGACATAGCGGTGCAGCGAGATGGCGGCTTCCTTGCCTGCCGCAATCGCGTCTATCGCGAACTTCGGGCCGGTGTAGCAGTCGCCGCCGACAAAGATGTCAGGCTGCGCAGTCTGATAGGTCAGGCTGTCGGCCTCGGCGGTGTTCTTCTTCGTGGTCTTGAGCGCACCGACGTCAAGCGTACCCCAGTCAACAGTCTGGCCTACTGCGCCGATGACGCTGTCTATCTCAACGATTTCAAATTCTCCGGTGCCGACGGGCTTGCGGCGTCCCCTCTCGTCCGGCTCGCCAAGCTCCATCTTCTCGATCTTTATCGCGCTGACTCTGCCGTCTGTGCCGATGATCTCAACAGGCGCGCTCAGGAAGCGGAACTTCACGCCCTCTTCCATCGCCTCGCGGACTTCTTCGGGGTCTGCGGGCATCTCCGCTTCGGAGCGGCGGTAGAATACATAGGTCTCCTCCGCACCGAGACGCACGGCGCTGCGGCAGACGTCCATCGCAACGTTGCCGCCGCCTATAACGGCGCACCGCCTGCCGATGTCCGGCTTGTTGCCGAGGTTCACTTCCCGCAGAAAGTCAACGCCGCCGAGCACGCCCTCCAGCTCCTCGCCGGGGATACGCAGCTTTGCGGACTTCTGCGCGCCTATCGCCAGATAGAAGCCCTTGTAGCCCTCGTCGCGCAGCTGCTGAATGGTGACGTCCTTGCCGACCTCGACGCCGCACCTGAATTCGACGCCCATCTCCTTGAGAATGTCTATCTCGGCGTTGAGAACGTCCTTCTCAAGCCTGAACGACGGTATTCCGAGAGTCAGCATTCCGCCCGGAACCGGATTGCGGTCGAACACGGTGACGGGATAGCCCTTCTGCGCCAGATAATACGCACAGCTCATACCGGCAGGCCCCGCGCCGATGACGGCGATCTTCTCGGCGTACGGTCTGCCGATCTGGTTGACCATCTTCGGCACAAATCGGGTCTCCTCGTGCATGTCGTGGTCGGCTATGAAGCGCTTGACCTCGTCAATGGCGACCGCTTCGTCAACGTCGCCGCGGGTGCACTCGGCCTCACAGCGCTTGTTGCAGATTCGCCCGCAGACCGCAGGAAACGGGTTCTCCGTCTTGATAAGCTCCAGCGCCTCGGTGTATCTCCCCTGCGCGGCGAGCTTGAGATAGCCCTGCACAGGGATATGAGCGGGACATGCGGCCTTACATGGCGCGGTACCGCTCGGCAGGACGTCCTCGCGGTTCTCGCGGTAGTTTTCGTTGACGGCCTTGGCAAAGTTGAAGGTCTCGGTTATCTTCGTATACTTCGGCGCGGAAGTGTCGTTCGTCGCGCAGAGCTTCTGGCCGAGCTTCAGTGCGTTGCCGGGACATACCTCGACGCACTGCGCGCAGGCCACGCACTTGGCTTCATCCACCTCGGCAACGAAGTTTGAGCGGATAGCGTCGCGCGCGCCGAACATCATACCGGCGCGAAGTCCGAAGCAGGCGCAGGCGCAGCAGTTGCAGATAGCCGACGTCTCGCCGCTGCCCTCGATGTTCGGGATATCGTGCATGAGGCCGTTTTCCTCGGCACGCTTTACGATTTCATAAGCCTCTTCGCGGCTTATCTGACGGGCGCGGCTGGAACGAATGTAGTGCTCCGCCCCCTTGCCCATCTGGACGCACATATCCTCGGCGAGATGTCCGCAGCCGTCCCCCAGCAGCGTACGCGACGCGCGGCACGAACATGGCGAGACCGAAAACGTATCGTATTTATTCAAATAGTAAGACAGGCGCTCGTCGTCGGTAACGCCGGGCAGCCCCTCGATAGCGCTCTCCACGGGGATAACGCGCATAAGGCCGTAGCCGTCGGGCAGTATCGGCCCCATAGCCTGCATACGCAGACGCGTGTATTCCTCAAACGCGCGGCCGACCTCAGGATGCGCCGCAATGAGCGGCTGATTATTCACCATCATTTCGAGTATGCCGGGTGCAAATATCTGCATGAAATATGTATCCTCGCCCAGCTCTTCGCTGTACACACGGCGGAACACGCCGTAGTACACGAGGTTATCCAGCGCAGGCTGTATCTCCGCGACGGTCTTCCCCACCTTTGCGGCCAGCCAGCCCGCAGTGCGTTCCTTGCGCAGTCCCGCGGCGATGGCGATGTCGGCCTCGTCGTCGGAGACAATGTTCTCCATGCAGTAATACTCCGGAGCGTTCTCATCTATCTTGACGAGCATACCTGAAGCGCCGCCGATTATCTTTGCGAGCTTCACTATTTTTGGTCTGAGTTGTGCCATAATATTCCTCCCCTATATGCGCCGAGCGCACCTGAATATCATTATAATAGCCTAAAAAATAACTATTGGCAACTCAGCTTTTCAATTCCGTCATAATAGCTATTCGCCCGCACACATTTTTGTTGCATTTAACGGCAAACCGCATTGATGATACATCAATGCGGTTTGTCAGCTGTTAAGATATTTATGAAAGCAGCATCCTGTCGTTATCCAGCGCCTTGCCCGTCCCGGCCTTGAACTTAGCGACGAGGCTGTCAACGGTCATCCTCTCGCGTTCCTTGCCGCTGACGTCCATGACGATATGCCCGTCCGCCATCATCAGGGTGCGGTTGCCAAGCTCAAGCGCCTGCGTCATGTTGTGCGTGACCATAAGGCAGGTTATATGGCTCTCCTCGACGATGCGCTGTGTCAGCTCAAGCACCTTTTCCGCCGTCGCGGGGTCGAGCGCCGCCGTGTGCTCATCGAGCAGCAGCAGCTGGGGCGGAACCATCGTCGCCATCAGCAGCGTCAGCGCCTGGCGCTGACCGCCCGACAGCAGGCCGACCGGCTGCCGCATACGATCCTCAAGCCCCATATCCAGCAGCGACAGCTGCGCGCGGAATTTTTCCTTATCAGCGCGGGATATGCGGCTGAAGGGATTTCCGTGCGAGGCGCGCAGATACGCGAGCGCGAGGTTTTCTTCTATCGTCATGTGCGGCGCGGTGCCGCGGAGCGGGTCCTGAAACAGCCGCCCGATAACGCGGCTTCGCTGATGCTCCGGTGTAAATGTGATGTCCCGTCCGGCAAGCGAGATGCTGCCGGTATCGGCATAGAAGCAGCCCGCGATCGCGTTGAAGAGCGTGGATTTCCCCGCGCCGTTCGAGCCGACTATCGTCGCAAAGTCGCCCTGCTCAAGATGCAGCGAAAGGTCGGTCAGCGCGCGTTTTTCGTTCACGGTGCCGGGGTTGAAGGTCTTGGAGATGTTCTTTATATCAAGCATGTCAGTTCCCTCCCCTTCTCTGCGCCGCGAGCTTGCGGTGCTGGAACGCCGCCCATTTTTTGATGCTCGGTGCGGCGATCGCCAGCGCGACTATGACCGCCGTCAGAAGCTTCAGGCATTCCACCGGAACGACCTTGGTGTAGAACACTATCGCGTAAATGAAGCGGTACACTATCGAGCCGAGGATCACGGCGATGACGCCCTTCGTGACCGTGCGGCGGCCAAGCAGAGTTTCGCCGATAATGAGGCAGGCAAGGCCGATGACGACAATGCCCGTGCCGGAATTTATGTCCACGGTTTTCTGATACTGGCCGACTATCGCGCCGGAGAGCGCGGTCAGTGAGTTTGCGATGCAGAGGCCGACGGTTATCGTAAAGTTCGGGTTTAAGGACGATGCGCGCACCATGTCCTGATTATCGCCCGTCGCGCGGATGGAGAGGCCAAGCCGCGTACCGAGGAAAAGTCTCAGCAGAACCGCGGCAAGGATAGTGATAAACGCCGCCAGCAGCAGCTCATACCAGTCGCCGCCGATACCGGTGTCGCGCAGGAGGGTGAATATCGTCGTGCCGCCGAGTAGACTGAAATTCGACTTCCAGCCCATGACCATAAGATTTATCGTATAAAGTCCGGTGTTCGTGACTATACCGGCGAGTATCGACGGGACACCGAGACGCGTCTGCAAAAACGCCGTGACGAATCCGGCGCAGGCTCCCGCGAGCATTGCGGCGGGCAGCGCGAGGAACGGATGCCCTGCGGCTGAGAGCGTGACCGAGACGGCGGCTCCGAGCACGAAGCAGCCGTCGGTCGTCATATCTGCGATATCAAGGATGCGATAGCTTAGAAACAGTGCCATCGCCACGAGCGCGTACATAAAGCCCAGTTCCAGCGCGGTCTGGCTGATTATCAGCATTGGCAAAAACTCCTTTCAGGCCGGTTCCCCCAGCGTTGCGCCGGGGGACGGTGAATATCAATATCAGTCCTTGGTAGTAGTGACTTCGACCAGCTCGCCCATGTCGGCAAACACGGAGTAATCCGCGCCGAGGGCAGCGGCGGTCTCGGTGTTGACGGTGATGATGCCGCCGTCCATGAGGTAGAAGTCATCAAGCGCTTCGCCGGAAACGGCTCTGACGGCCAGCTCCGCGGTCTTGCGGCCAAGCTCGGTGTAGTTCACGCCGCAGGTAGCGAAGGCTCCGTTGCGGACGAAGGAATCAGCGCCGGTGTAGTGCGGGATGCCGGCCTTTGCGAGATCCTCGTAGATCGCAAGCTCCGCCGCCATTATGACGTTGTCGGTCGGGGTGAAGATCGCGTCGACATCCGCAGCGATAAGTGCGGACGCTGCGGCGACGACCTCGTCGTTGGTGTTCGCGGTCTGCTCGACATACTCAATGTTTTTCGCGTCGAGGTATGCTTTCGCGTCGGCTATCGGGGTGGCGGAGTTCGGCTCGGACAGGGAGTACAGCAGGCCGACCTTCTTGATATCCGGGTTCTGCGCGAACATCATGTCAAGGATGAAGGAGGTATTCAGCGCGTCGCTGGTGCCGGTGACATAGTCGATGCCGGTCAGGTTCGCGGCCGCGGGGTCGGATATTGCGGCGTAGACGACCTTGACGCCGGTGCCCTCAGCGGAGAGGGTCGCTACCTGCGCGGCGGTGGTCGCGATGGGGACGATGACGTCGACCTTATCGGCTATCGCCTGATCGCACAGCTGCTTGAGAATGGTCTGGTCGTTCTGGCCGGAGCTTATGGAATACTCGACCTTGACGTCACCCGCGGCGTTCATCTCATCAAAGCGGGCGGCGATCGCGTTTGCGATCTCGTCGAGAGACGCATGGTCAAGCTGCTTGATTATTGCGACTTTTACGGTGCCGTCGTCATCGGCGGCGGGGGCTTCCGACGCTGCCGGCGCGGGGCTGCTGCCGCAGGCCGCAAAGGCCAGCATCATGGCACAGGCAAGGAGCATTGCAAAGATCTTCTTGATAGTGCTGTTGGTTTTCATTGTGTTTTCCTCCGATTTTATATGATTTTGGATGGCAGATGTTTTCCGGGCTGCGCCGGAGCTGGGAAAAAGAAAAAAGACCTTTATCCCATACACATGGGACAAAAGCCGTTCACTTCTGCGATACCACCCAAATTGACGTCATAAAAACGTCCGCTCGCTTACGCATACCATCATATGCGCCCCGATGGATAACGGGTGGGATACCCGTCGGTCTCTACTCAGTCGCCCTTTCGATCCGCCCTCCGAAGTCCATTCGCCAGCCGTCCGCCGTCCCGATCACACCATCCGGGACTCTCTGAGGGTTTTCTGCACTGGTTACTTCTCTCCGTCATAGGTTTGAAGTTTTCACTTGTTGTGCGTATTATAGCACCGCGACAAAAAATGTCAAGACCCGTATGAATAAAAAATACGGATCTTGTTCGCCGATTTAATTGGTTAAAATGCACATCACCGGCTGCGGCCAGGCTGCGATTCATTTTTTGACGCGGAGCTTTTCGACAAGGCTCTCGTCACCCTCGATGATGATTGTCCTGTAATCGGTATAGATCACCTTGCCCGGCAGCGCGCCGGAGGGCTTGCGCACGAAGCGCACCATGGTGTAATCCACCGGCAGCTTGCCGGAGGCGCGCCCCTGCGAATAATAGGCTGCGATGCAGGCCGCCTGCTCGACGCTCCGCTGCGGCGGCTCAAGCCCGTCACAGCGCAGGATGACATGGCTGCCGTGCACTTTCTGCGTATGCAGCCAGTAGTCCGTGCGGCGGGCAAGCTTCGTCGTCAGCTCGTCGTTCTGGATATTGCTGCGCCCAACGAGGACTTCCAGCCCGTCATCCGTGACAAATCGCAGCGGCTGCTGCGGACGCAGGCGCTCTTTTTTCACGGCCTTCGCCTTGCGGTCATATCCGGAGGAGATAAGCTCAAGCCGGATATCGGCCAGATCCTTCTCACTCTCGGCGCACTGCAATTCGCTCATGACACTGTTGAGATAATCAAGCTGCGCTTCGCCCTGCGCGACGAGCACCGTCAGATGCTCCTTCGCGGCCTTCAGCTTGTTATATTCCTTATACATTGCCGCCGCGTTCTGCTGCGGCGTTTTCAGCACGTCGAGCGGGATGACGATCTCAGGGCAGTCTGGCTCGTAATAGTCCTCGCAGCGCAGCTCCCTGTCCCCTTTTTTCATGCGGTATATGTTCGCCGTGACCAGCTCCGCCTGCTTTTTCAGCTCTTCGCGGCTGTCCGCACGGCTCAGCTCCTCGCTCTGCGCGGCAAGCTTTCTCGCTGTGCGGTCGCGCAGAGTCTTGACGTAATGCGTAAGCTCGCTGCCGCGGCGTCGCTGGCGCTCAAGTCTGTCACGTCTGGCGTAGAAATTGTCCAGCAGCTCCGAAAAGCTGTCGAAGCGCTCCGTCTCCGCCGCGCTCCCGTACTGGCCTATCGCAATGCAGCTGTAATCAAACGGCGCGCCGTCTCGCGTGAGGATATACGGCGCGGTCTCGCCGTTGGCAATGCTTTCAAGCAGCGCGGAAATGCAGCTGTCAAGCCGCTCATAGTCCCCTCCGCAGCGATGTGCAAGCTCGCGGCACAGCAGCGGCGACAGCCCCGAAAATGCCGAGAGCAGCCATTTATCCATCGGCGCCGCTCTATCCGCCTGCGCGATGAGCGCGCGGCGCTCGTCCTCGGCAGCGTCGAACACGGACAGCTTGTTCTGCTTCGGCGGCATACGGTAAAACATGTCTGGCATCATGCTGCGCTCCGCGTCTCCGGCAAAATCCATTCGGCGCATACAGTCGATGATGCGCCCGTCAGAGCCGACGAGGATAAGATTCGAACTGCGCCCGATAAGCTCAAGCACGAGCTTTTTGCGCGCAGCAAAGCCCATCTCGTCATGCGTGTCGATCTCCAGCTCCAGCATACGCTCATGCTCCGGCTGGCTTATCGAAACGATCCTCGCGCCGGTCAGATGCTTGCGCAGCAGCATGCAGAACATCGGCGGCTCGGCGGGATTTTCTATGCTCTCCGCCGTGAAATGAAGCCGCGCGTTCCCCGCGCCCGCCGCGATGAGCAGGCGGCGGTTCCTGCCGAGGCTGCGCACCGAGAGCAGGACGGCGTCCCGCTCCGGCTGCTGCACCTTGTCGATACGCGCGCCCTCTAGCTGCGGCCGCAGCTCATCGCAGAGCGCGGATATTGTAATAGCGTCAAGCGGCATTTATTCAGCCTCCATTATCGCGCGGAAAAACTCCTCCGCGCGCTCCGTCCGCCCCTGCAGATATAGCCAGCCGAACAGCGCCTCAATCCCTGTCGCAGCGTGGTACTGCCCGATATCCGCATTATGCGGCACGGAATTGACCTTCGCGTTCCGCCCGCGGCGGTACACCGAAGCCTCCTCGGAGTCCAGCAGCGGCAGGATCTTCTCCGCCGCGCGCGCCTGCGCCGGAGCGTTCACGTACGAAACCGTCTGCTTATGAAGCTGCGCGACGGAGCTGTTCGACCTCGTGCACAGCATTGTGCGGGTGAGCAGCTCGTACACCGCGTCCCCGACATGCGCCAGCGCCAGCATACTAAGCTTGTTGGCGTCCAGCGCGGTCATATCCGGTTTGAAATAATCCATTTTATCTTATCTAGTCTTCCTCATCGTTCATGGTGTCGGCCATATCCGCCGCAAGCTCGGCACCGACGTCGCTCGCAAGGCCAAGCTGCACCTTCAGCGCGTTCCAGCCGTCGCGGTCGATAACGACGCTGCGCGGCTTCGCGCCCTCGTAGGGGCCGACAACGCCCAGCTCTTCCATCTGATCGACAATGCGTGCCGCTCTGGAATAACCCAGCTTTATGCGCCGCTGGAGCATCGAGACGGAGCACTGCTTCATCTCCAGCACGACCTCGACAGCCTGCGGCAGCATCTCGTCGTAGCTGCCCATGAGCGAATCCTCGTCCTTGTCGTCCTTGGAATCCGCCGCGCCCTTCTTGTCCTCGGCGGCCTTGTCCATGAATTCCTCGATCTCGGAGTTCACCTGCGCGCCGCCGGTGCTCTCCTTGATAAACTGTATAACATCCTCGCGCTCCTCGTCGGAAACGAACGCGCCCTGAATACGCGTGGGCTTGCCGCAGCCGACGGGAGAATACAGCATATCGCCCATGCCGACAAGCTTTTCCGCGCCGGCCTGGTCAAGAATTATGCGGCTCTCCATCGCGGACGAAACGGCAAACGCGATCCTCGACGGGATATTCGCCTTCATAAGACCGGTTATGACGTCCGCCGACGGACGCTGAGTCGCAATGACGAGGTGCATACCGGCAGCGCGCCCCATCTGGGCGACGCGGCATATGCTCTCCTCGACCTCCTTGGAGGCGACGAGCATGAGGTCTGCAAGCTCGTCTATGACGATGACGACCTGCGGAATCGTCGCTTCGCCGGTCTCGGCGCAGTGCTTATTGTAATTTGCGATGTCACGCACACCGGCCTCGGAGAAGAGGCGGTAGCGCTTCATCATCTCGACGACCGACCATTGCAGCGCACCCGCCGCTTTCTTCGGATCGGTGACGACCGGAACATACAGATGCGGGATGCCGTTATATACGCCAAGCTCCACCATCTTCGGGTCGATCATTATCAGGCGAACCTCGTCAGGACGCGCCTTGTACAACAGGCTCAGTATCAGCGAATTCATGCACACGGATTTGCCGGAGCCTGTCGTACCTGCGATAAGCATATGCGGCAGCTTTGCAATGTTGCCGACTATGCACTCGCCGCCGATATCCTTGCCCAGTGCAAAGCTGAGCTTCGATTTTGCGCTTGTAAAGCGCTGCGACTCGATTATATCGCGCAGGTACACGGTGCTGACGATCTTGTTCGGCACCTCGATGCCGACGGTCGCCACCATGTTCGGTATCGGCGCGACGCGGACATTCATAACGCCGAGCGCCAGCGCCAGATCACCGGCGAGGTTCGTGACCTTGGCAAGCTTCAGCCCCTGCTCAAGCTCGATGTCATAGCGCGTCACGGTGGGGCCGCGGGTTATGTTCGTTATCGGCGAATTGACGCCGAAGCTGATGAGCGCCTTTTCAAGCCGGTCGCGGTTGACCATTATCTCGTCGCGGCAGTCGGCCACCGTGCCGGAGCCTGCGCGCAGGAGCGATGTCGGCGGGAACACATAGTCTCCGTCCGCCGCCTGAGCTGCCTGTACGGCACTCTCCACAGCCTTTGCCTCCGCGTCGACCTCGTCTCGCTTGACCTTTTTCGCCTTCGGCGGGTCGTTTATCTCCGCGGCCATCGCAACGGGCGCGGGCTTTACCTTGCGCCTGATCGGGAACTCACGGAAGCCGTCACCCAGATCGTCGTTCTCCGCCGCCTTGGGCTGCGGCTCTGGGATAACAACGGGCGCGGGCTGGGTCTCTTCCGGTCTGTCGTCCGGAAGCTTCCTGCGCACCTTGGCCTTCTTCGCCTTTGTCTCAGGCTCGGCCGGAGTCTCAAACCGATTGAGCGGCAGCGTCTCCTCGTCGTCCCCAAGCGGGATATCTATCTGATACGCGCTGCGGCGGGACGCAGGTGCGGCTGCCGGAGCGTCGGACGCATTACGCGCGGACTTCCTCGCTGTGCGCTCCTGTCTTATCTCCGGCTCGTCGTACATCGCCGGATCATACTGCGCGCGTCCGCTCTCACGGAGCTTCTTGATTATATCGGATATGCTGGAATTGCACGCCGTTATGAGACACAGCGCGAACAGCGCCAGCAGCAGCGGGAACGCGCCATACACGCTGAAAAGCTTTTCCAGCGCGAAAGCCAGCAGTCCGCCGACAGCGCCCCCACATTCGAGCGCCTTGCCCTGAATGAACAGAGTGTTGGCCGCTGTTTTTAAATCAAATTCACCGCCCGGCAGCTCATAAAACGCGAGATTTGCCATAGCCGCGAACAGCAGCGGCAGCAGCAGCGCGCAGCATACGCGCGCCGCAACGGGGCGTCCCTTATGGAAGCCGAGGATGACCGCCGCAAACAGGAATGCCGGCGCGACAAGCCAGAAGCCCCAGCCGAACAGCCCCTTCACAAGTCCCGTGAAATATGCGATGAACGCGCCGTCGGTATTGAACATGCCGACCGCCGTGAACACCGCGAGAAAAAGAAAGACAAACGCACCAGCCTCGCGCCGTATCGGCGGAGCCGGAGGCGCGGGAGGCGGAGTATTGTCCTTTTCGGGCGTCTTCTTTGCCTTTGTCTGAGTTTTCGTTTTTGTTGATGTACTCTTTTTACCCTTAGTTTGTGCCATTATCGGTTCCTTTCCGGTCAGAATATCATCGAGAGGACTATCGTCAGCGCGCCCGCGACCCAGCAGTAGTACGCAAAGCCGCCGAATTTGCTGTTTTTGGATATGTACTTGAGAAGGCTGATAGCGCCGATGCCGGACACCATGGCCACCGCCATACCGATGAGGTAGGCTGGGACATACTGCATGTCGATCCCTTCGCGCGCCGCGTCAACAAGGCTCAGGATGTTCGCCCCGAGCACCGCGGGCAGCGACATCAGGAACGAGAACTTTACCGCGAATTCGCGGCGCAGACCGGTTGCGATGCCGGCGGTTATCGTGGTTCCCGAGCGGGAGAGCCCGGGTATCGTCGCAACGCACTGGCACAGGCCGATGATAAGCGCGTCCCATACGGTCATGCTGTTTTCGTTTTTGCGGCCGGGCTTCATCTTATCTGAGACATAGAGCATCGCGCCGGTGAGTATCAGAGCCAGACCTATGAATACGTTATTGTAGTATAAGCCCTCCAGCATGTCGTTTATGGGCAGAATGAGAAACAGCGGCAGTGTCGCAAGGACAATCATAAAGAAAAGCCTTGCCGCAGGATAGCGCTCCTGCCGCTCCCCTGCGCGCGGGCCGAGATTTGCAAACGCCAGCACCTCATAAAACATATCAACAATGTCCTGCCAGTAAACGATGCAGATTGAAATCAGCGTGCCGAGATGCAGCAGCACATCGAAGAACATGTGCCCGTTTTCGGTCGTGGTCATGCCGAAGAGATTATTCAGAATGGCAAGATGGCCGGAGCTTGATATCGGCAGGAATTCGGCTATTCCCTGCACCAGCCCCAGTATTATCGCGTTGATCACCGTCATCGGCACATTCCCCCATGATAATTTCTATACATCTGATTATATTACCATATTTTTCGGATAAACACAAGACTTCGCTTTGTTCAAAAATCTGTTCACGGCACAAAAGAAAAGGGGGCGGCACAGCGGCCGCCCCATAAACCGTTATTCTCTGCTCTCTTCGAGCTTTGCAACAAGCTCGGTATCTTTATATATCCGCATGTTGTCAATGTCCTGCTTCGCCGCCGCATCTTCAAGCACCGCGATCAGCAGCTCGTAATAATCGCCCTCGGCGTCGAGATGCCGCGCAACTCTCGGCAGATCCCGCTCGCAGAACTGCCGCAGGTTCACCCCTGTTTCGAGGCTGTCGAGCAGCATATTGAGCGCTTCCCTGTCGGTCATGCTGCGCTCGATGTAATAATGCTTGCCATATAGGCCGTACAGAACGCGCTTCGCGTCGAGATAGCCTATCGCCATGTCGCGCCGCGACTGCTCCGCGTCGAAGTTCAGCACGCCGCCGAGGTCGGCGTTCGTGGCAATATATGTAACGTTCACGTCGTCCGGCATCTTAAAGCGGCGGTTATGACCGATGCCCGGTATACGCACGGCGATTATATCCTTGTACCCGTTCGTGACGAGCGCGTGCAGCGGCAGAGTATCGACGAAGCCACCGTCGGTATAGAATTTCCCGCCGAGCTTTTCCAGCTTGAAAGTCGGGTGATAAGCGCTTGCAAGAAGCATATCGCATATCTGATCCTCCGGCAGGTCGTTGACCTTCACCTCAAGCGCCTTACGGTCAGTAATCGAGACAGTTGCGATATACAGCTCCACGTCCGACTCCTTTATCGCCTTCGCGTCCACCACCTCGCGCACCCACGCGCGCAGGGGCGCGACATCAAGCCCGCGGTTTTTGATGATCTCCAGCGCTTCCGGGATGAGCCGCTGAACATCGTCAAGCCCGATATCCCCGTTGAATGCGCGGCTGAGGTTCTCCTCCTGCTCCTCGTCAAGCTCTATCACCTTGCCGAGCTTCATATTGTTCCATGCGTCTATCGCGCGCGGAAGATCGCGCATGGCCATAAGCCCACCGTTGAGCGCGCCGACCGAGGTTCCGGAAACGGCGTTATACTTTATTCCCGCCTCGTCCAGAGCCTGCCACACGCCTATCTCATAGCCGCCCTTCGCCCCGCCGCCCTCAAGGGCAATGGCATAGGTTTTGCTGTTGTCGATTTTCAGCTCCATGCTATCCTCCGGTACATTAAATTAGATTATAAATTGAAATAAGGACAAATTCAGTATATCACAACGCAGCGGAGCTGCGCAAGCTTGACATCATTTCTGCCGCGGGATATAATTATTTTATTATATTATTATTTGGAGTACGCCTATATGAGCTGCCGTATTTTAAATGGCGCGCCGGTCGCCGCCGAAATAGATAAAAGAACCGCCGAACTCACAGCCAGGCTCAGCGCCAGAGGCGTCATGCCCACGCTTGCAATAGTTCGCGTCGGCGAGCGGGACAGCGATCTCGCGTACGAGCGCGCAGTGGTCAGGCGCTGCGGCGCACTCGGTATCTGCGTGCGTCTCGCCGCGCTGACGAGCGAGGCCGGCCAGACGGAGCTGATGGACAGCGTCCGCGCGCTTAACGACGATCATAGCGTACACGGCATCATCCTCTTGCGCCCGCTTCCGGATGGGCTCGACGCGCTTGCGGCCTGCGCTGCAATCTCGCCCGAAAAGGACGTTGACGGTGTCTGCCCCAGCTCGATGGCGCGGATATATTCCGGCCGCGGGAACGGCTTTTCGCCGTGCACCGCGCAGTCCTGCATGGAGATAATCGCCCACTACGGCGTGGAGCTTGAGGGCAAACGCGTCGCGGTGCTGGGGCGGAGTCTCGTTGTGGGAAAGCCCGCGGCCATGCTCCTCGCAGCCGCGAACGCCACCGTCACCATATTTCACAGCCGCAGCGGCGACTATACCCCCGCCGTACGCAGCGCAGATATTGTCGTTTCCGCCGTAGGCAAACCGGAGCTTTTCGGCGCGGAGTATTTCAACAAGGATCAGACCGTTATCGACATCGGCATAAGCTGGTCGGAGCGCAAGAACCGCTTCACCGGCGACGTGGACTTTGACGCGGCGGAGCCGATCGTCAGCGCGATAACGCCCGTGCCCGGCGGCGTCGGCAGCGTTACGACCGCAGTGCTCGCGCTGCACGTCGCTCAGGCGGCGGAAAATAACACTTGAAAAACATTAGGTTTTCAAGTATAACTTGTATGTGCCCCGCATGACGGGGCACAGAATTTGAAAGTGTCAGAGTAGGGTTCGGCGCGTCAAGTGCTGCGGGATGGGAAGTTGTCCGCAGACGAAGTCATCCGGAATATGCCGTGATGGCGCGGTGCCGCTCCCGCGTCCGCTGCCGCTGAAGGATCACTATCTCCATGGGATAACTATCTCCTTTTGTGGCAACTGTCACGAAAGGAGAATTTTTGAGAACATGAAAAAAATGACAACACGTCAGATGGCTGCCGACTCGATGCTCGCCGCAATGTGCGCCGTACTCGGCGCGGTCGCGCTCGACGTCGGGAACCTGAAAATCACCCTTGAAAGCGTGCCGATAATCGTCGGAGCGCTGCTGTTCGGCTCGCTCGACGGCGCCGCGATCGGCTTTGTCGGGACGCTGGTATATCAGCTCCTGCGCTATGGCGTTTCCGTCACGACGCTGCTGTGGATACTCCCCTACGTCGTGTGCGGGCTGATTGTCGGACTGTACGCGCAGAAGCGCGGCTTCTCCCTCAGCACAAAGCAGACGATAATCATCGTCGTCATCGCGGAGCTTGCCGTCACGACGCTCAACACCGGCGTGATGTATATTGACAGCAAAATCTACGGCTACTATTCAGCCGTTTACATCTTCGGTTCCATCGCCGTGCGCTACGCGATATGCGTCGGCAAGGCGATAGTCACCGGCGCACTGATGCCGCCGCTGGTGCGGCTGCTGCGTGAAAGGGTCTTCAAGGCCGCGTGATATGGTTTATCCAATGCTTACTAATTCTAAGAGGCGAATGTTCAGATGACTGCACATGAAGCAATAAATTACATAGAAAGCTGCACATGGAGCCGCACGAGACTCGGCCTTGGCCGTACGCGCGAGCTGCTTTCAAAGCTCGGCAACCCGCAGAAAAAGCTGCGCTTCATCCACGTCGCGGGGACGAACGGTAAAGGCTCTACCTGCGCGATGCTCGCGTCCGTCATGCAGAAGGCCGGATATAAAACGGCGCTCTACACCTCGCCGTATATCTGCCGCTTCAACGAGCGGATGCAGATAAACGGCGTCGAAATTCCGGACGACCGGCTCGCGGAGCTTACGGAGCGCGTGAAGCCGATAGCCGAGGGCATGGCGGATCACCCAAGCCAGTTCGAGCTTGTCACCGCGATAGCGATGCTCTATTTTCTTGAGGAGCAATGCGATATCGTTGTGCTTGAGGTCGGTCTCGGCGGTGCGCTTGACAGCACGAATGCCATCGACTGTCCGGAGTGCGCCGTGATAACGACAATCGGCCTTGAGCACACCGAGTATCTCGGGCACACGCTGCCCGAGATTGCTTCGGCTAAGGCCGGAATAATCAAGCCCAATTGCGACGTTGTGTGCTACCGCAATGTTCCCGAGGTCGAAGAGGTTTTCGAGAAGACCTGCCGCGAGAACAACGCGCGGCTCGTCAAGGCGGATTTTGATTCCATCCGCCCGATATCGCACTCGCTGTCCGGCCAGAGCTTTGCATGGCGCAATTACGCTTCCCTGCGCCTGCCTCTGCTCGGTGCACATCAGCTCCGCAACGCCGCTGTCGTGCTCGAAGTGCTCGATGTCCTGCGTTCAAAGGGCTGGAGTATCGGCGACGAGGCAGTCGTCTCCGGCCTTGCTGAGACTAAATGGCCGGTGCGCTTCGAGGTGCTGCGCGCGGAGCCGCCTGTCATCATCGACGGCGCGCACAACCCCGAATGCGCCGAGGCGCTGGCCGCGAACCTGCGCGAATATCTGCCCGATGAGAAATGCGTATTTCTGATGGGTGTGCTGGCCGATAAGGATTACCGGCAGATGCTCGCATCCCTCGCGCCGTACGCGGAGCGCTTCTTCTGCGTAACTCCGCCGAGTCCCCGCGCGCTGGCGGCGGACAAGCTGGCGGAGCTTGTAAACGGCATGGGCATTCCGGCGCAGAGCTGCGGTGAGGTACAGACCGCGGCGGCGCTCGCCCTCAGCTGCGGCAAGCCCGTTATCGCCTGCGGCTCACTGTACCTCGCAGGCACCGCGCGCGACGCGCTTCTATCAATAATAAGAGGAGAAAAACAGACCAATGGATAAAAAGCTCAAGATTTTGCTTGTAAACGACGATGGAATAAGCTCCCCCGGTATCGTACATCTCGCAGAGATGGCGATGCAGCTCGGCGAGGTATGGGTGGCCGCCCCCTCGTCGCAGTGCAGCGCCATGTCCCAGAAGCTGACGATATTCCAGCCGCTTGATGTTGAGGAATATGATTTTCCACTGCCCGTCGCCGGGGCTTACAGCATCGGCGGCACTCCGGCGGACTGCGTGAAAACCGCGCTGAAGGCATTGCTGCCGATAAGGCCGGACGTTGTGTTCTCCGGCATCAACATCGGCTACAACGCGGGCTTTGACATTGCCTATTCCGGCACCGTCGCCGCCGCAATGGAGGCTGTTATGAACGGTATTCCCGCCATCGCCTTCTCCGCACAGCACGACGGCAGCTACGACGTGACCGACCGATACATACTCGACATCGCCCGCGAGCTGCTGGCCGCGCCCCTCGCCCCCGGCGAGATATGGAACGTCAATTTTCCGGGCTGTCCGCTCGACGAATTCAAAGGTATACTGCGTGAGCGCACGATAGCTCCGAAGTTCATATTCGACAATACCTATTCCGCCAATCCCCGCAGCGGCGGCATGACGCTCATCCCTGACGCCGATTTCATCGCGCACGGGGACGCCCCTGCGGGCAGCGATATCGAAGCCGTTCTGCACGGCTATATCTCGATAGGTAAAGTTAAAAGCATGGTTCTGTAAAATATCTGCAAAAAAGCTTGTAAAGCTAATCAAACTATGCAATATTGAGTGTCGGCACACGGCGCGAAAAATGTGGAATCACGGTGTTTTTCAATTTAAATCGGTACATTTGACGACGCATGCTTCCGCCGCTGCCATAAAATTTTGTTTGGAGGAAAAAACAAAAATGAAAAAGACCATAGCACTGCTTCTCGCACTTGTCATGGTATTTGCTCTCTGCGCATGCGGCCAGTCCAGCGCTCCCGCTCCCGAAGAGTCCAAGGCTCCCGAAGCCGAGGCTTCCGAAGCTCCCGCAACAGAGAATCAGCATTTCGACAAGCTGACCCTTGAGTTCGTTCCTTCCAAGGACGCCGACGTTATCATTGCCGGCACCAAGAATCTGCCCGAGCTCGTTCAGGCCGAGATGTCCAAGCTTGGCTATGACATTGACGAAGTTGACATCACCGTCGGCACCAGCTACGACGCTACCGGCGAGGCTATGTCCGCAGGCTCCATCGACCTCGGCTGGCTGCCCGGCGGCACCTACGCTCTCTACTCCGACGACGTTGACGTCATCCTGACCGCAACCCGCAACGGTCTGTCCAACGACAGCACCAACCCTGCCGACTGGAACGGCGAAGCAAACGCCACCCAGAAGAACGGTCCTCAGGTCACCTACTACCGCTCCCTCATCTACGCAACTCCTTCCGAGTACGGCAAGGAACTTGCAGCCAAGGTCAACGCCGGTGAAAAGCTCACTTGGGAAGACCTCGACAAGGCAACCTGGGCAGTTCAGAAGACCTCCTCCTCCGCCGGTTACATCTACCCCTCCATGTGGCTGATGGCCAACTACGACGGCAAGAAGATCTCTGACCTCTCCAACGTTATCCCCCTCGACTCCGGCTACGGCACCGCTTTCTCCTACGCTGCAGCTGAGCAGGTTGACATCATCGTCTGCTACGCCGACGGCCGCAACGACTACGAAGCCAGCTGGATGCTCCCGACCGATCAGCAGGATGAGACCGGCAAGCAGGGCATGGGCCGCAGCGAGTCCATCTGGAACGAGCTGAACGTCATCGGCGTCACCGACGGTATCTACAACGACACCGTTGCTGTCTCCAAGGCCAGCCCCTACTACACTCCTGAGCTCGTCGCCGCTCTGCAGGATTGCTTCATCAACATCATCAACACTCCGGAAGGTCAGGAGATATTCTCCGTTTACAGCCACACCGGTTATGCAAAGGCTGTCGACTCCGACTACGACGGCGCCCGCGCTGCTCTGAAGGCAGTCTCCGACTGATTCAGTTAAACTACATCGCATCAATTGAACAGAGCGCCCTCATATCAGGGCGCTCTGATTTCAGAACTCTGAGCGCACATGCGTCCGTTTGTTCGCAGAAAAAGCGTCCTGCGAAACAGGACGCTTTTATCCTATAATTTATATTCCTTTAAATGTTAATATGACTGGTAGTTATCCGAATTTTTTGATAGAGAAAAGAGTCGCAGCATGATAGAATTCAAAAATGTGTATAAGACTTATCCAAACGGCTTCACAGCCCTGAAAAACATTAACCTTCAGATTGAGCAGGGCGAATTCGTCGCGATCATCGGTCTGTCAGGCGCCGGTAAGTCCACGATACTGCGCTGCATCAACCGTATGCACGACATCTCCAAGGGCGAACTCACGGTTGACGGCGTTGACGTTGACTCACTGCGCGGCAAAGATCTGCGCAGATATCGCCGGAAGGTGGGTATGATATTCCAGAGCTTTAACCTTGTATCCCGTAGCACCGCCATCAAAAACGTCCTCACCGCGGACGTGCCGGATATGAACTTCTTCCGCGTTCTGTTCGGCGTGTTCACGAAGGAGCAGAAAATGCGCGCTCTCGAAAGCCTTGACAAGGTTGGCATTTTGGATAAGGCCTATACCCGCTGTGACCAACTCTCCGGCGGCCAGCAGCAGCGCGTCGCGCTGGCGCGTACGCTGAACCAGAACCCGAAGATAATCCTTGCCGACGAGCCTGTCGCCTCACTTGACCCCATCACCGCAAAGCAGGTCATGCAGGACTTCGTGCGCATAAACAAGGAATACAAGATCTCCATACTTCTGAACATCCACCATGTTGACCTCGCGCTGAAATACTGCGACCGCGTCATCGGCATCCGCGCCGGTGAGATTGTTTTTGACGGCCCGGCCAGCACGATCACGCAGGAGCAGATCGACGCCGTCTACAACGGTGAGAAGGTTCCCACCATGGGCGAGGGCGAAAGCAGCGCGCCTGTTGCAAAGACCGAGGGCTGACCATGGATAACGAAAACGTATCTATCCTCAAGCTCACGCTTTATGACCGCATCTTCAAGCCCAAAACAATAACCCTTGCAAACGGTCACTCCGTAATGAAGCGCAGAAGCCGTGCGCCGCTGATAGTCGTTCTGCTGGCGCTGGCGATATGGCTCTCGCTGCAGATGACGGGCTTCAGCATGGCGGTCGTTATAAGCAAGTTCAGCAAGATGGTCGACCTGCTGGCAAAGATATTCCGGCCCAACTGGTCGTTCTTCCCGAAGGTCGTCTCCCCGCTTATCGACACCATAAAGATGTCCATCCTCGGCACCGTCATCGGCTGCTTTCTCGCGCTGCCCGTTGCGATCCTCTCGTCGAGCAACATCAACAAGAGCATCGTTATCGTCAGTATTTTCAGATTCATCCTTGGCCTCATCCGCACTCTGCCGACGCTTATCATCGCGCTGGTCTGTGCTTTGATATTCTCCCTCGGCACCTTCTCCGGCACCGTCGCAATTGCGATATTCACCTTCGGCATCGTGGCGAAGATGCTTTTCGAGAGTATCGAGACCATCGACATGGGGCCGTTTGAGGCAATGGAAGCCCTCGGCGCGAACAAGTTCCAAGCCTTCTGGTCTGCCTGCGTGCCGCAGATACTGCCCGTTTATCTCAGCCACAGTCTCTACTGCTTCGAGATGAACGTCCGCGCGTCCGCGATACTCGGCTATGTCGGCGCCGGCGGCCTTGGCATCACCATTAACGAGCGCATCGGCTGGCGTGACTACAACAGCCTCGGCATGGTGCTGCTCTCGCTGTTCGTCGTCGTCGTGGCGATCGACTTCTTCAGCGAATATCTTCGCAAGAAGCTGAGCTGAAAGGAGAGCCGTGATGAAGAAAAAAATAGAAGTTTTCGAGGAAACGCTGGACAGGAAGCTGACTGCGGCGGAAATGTACGCAAACCGCCCGCGCAAATGGCTGTTGTACACGCTGATCGTCCTCATCATCGTTGTGCTCGTCGGCTGGTCGGCGCATGACATCAAGTTCACCGGCCTGACCGCTACCGGCACCGAGGTCGCAAAGGGAGTTGTACACGGCGTGTTCCACCCGGACACCGCACTGATGTTCGGCACCAGCGACACCGATGTGCCGTACCTGCTGCTTCAGACCATCGCTATCGCCGTACTCGGTACGCTTATCGGCGCAATACTCGCTATCCCCTTCGCGTTCCTCGCCTCGTTCAACATCATGCCCAAGCCCGTCGCCTACGTCGTGCGCATACTCATCCTTATGATAAGGACGATACCCAGCATCGTCTGGGCGCTGATGTGGATCCGCGTCACCGGCCCCGGCGCGGCCTGCGGCGTTATCACGCAGTCGGTCTGCTCCATCGGCATGATATCCAAGATGTACATAACCGCTATCGAGGATCTGGACACCCACATCCTTGAAAGCCTTGACGCCATGGGCTGCACGCCGTTCCAGAAGATCCGCTACGGCGTTATCCCTCAGCTCACCGCGAGCTTCATTTCCACCACCATCTACCGCTTTGACATCAACCTCAAGGACGCAACGACGCTCGGTATCGTCGGCGCGGGCGGCATCGGCGCTTCGCTGGTGCAGTGCCTCAACAGCCGCCGCTGGGCGATGGTCGGCTCCTTCGTATGGGGGCTGATGGTGCTGGTGCTCATCATCGAGATCGTATCCACAAGGATACGCAGAAAGCTTGCGCACGGCGCGTAAAAGCATTTATACCCCTACGTTTTGGCGTGGGGGTATAAAAATCTGAATTTCAGGTTCAGAAAGGACAATTATGCAGCGAAAACTCAGGATATATTACACAAGCGACACGCACGGCTTCTTCTCCCCCATTGATTACGCGACAGGCGGCAGTGTTGACAGCGGCCTTGCAAACTGCATGAGCAATTTTCAGCACAGCGGAAACACGCTAGTCATCGACGGCGGGGATACGCTTCAGGGCAGCCCCTTCACTTACTGGCTGTACAGCCAGCACCGCGACGGCGACTGCGTACCGGCTAGGCTGCTGAATCTCGGCGGATATGATTTCATCACGCTTGGCAATCACGACTTCAACTACGGCAAGGCCGAGATCGAACGGTTTCTGGACGCGCTGGGCGCAAAGTGCCTGTGCGCAAATGTTGAGGGCATACGCGGAGTTGAGAAAACGGCCGTCATAACACTTGAAAACGGACTGCGCATCGGGCTGACCGGTATTGTAACGCATTATGTAAACCATTGGGAGGCGCCCGACAACCTCTTCGGAATAAAAATAGGCGATACCTTTTCCGCGGCGAAATCGGCGCTGGACGAGCTGAAGGCGCAAAATGTCGACCTGACGGTATGTATTTATCACGGCGGGTTTGAAAACGACATTGCCACGGGCAAGCTTCTCTCGGCTACGGGCGAAAATCAGGGCTGGCGCATATGTCAGGAGCTTGATTTTGATGTCCTGCTCTGCGCGCATCAGCATATTCCTGTTGAAAACCTCTGCGTCAACGGCACGTATACCTGCCAGCCGCCCGATAAGGCACGGCAGTATATCACGATGGACATCACCGTAGACGACCGCGGCAAGGTAAGCGCGCGGTCGCGGCTGTGCGACGCGGGATGCGCTTCCCTGCCCGCCGCGATGGAATATCTTGCGCCGCTTGAGCGTGAAACAGCGCAGTGGCTCGACACGCCGGTCGGCCATCTGGATACTCCCCTACTGCCGGAGCCGCCGCTTGAGATGGCCGCGCACGGCTCGCTGATCGCGAATTTCTTCAATCAGGTGCAGCTCGAAGCTTCCGGAGCGGACATATCGTCAACCAGTCTGGCGAATACGGTCAAAGGCTTCGAGCAGGACGTCACGATCCGCGACGTGGTCTCGACCTACATTTTCCCGAACACGCTCGTGACGCTGCGGGTCGACCGCCGCGTTCTGAAATCCGCGCTGGAGCGCTGCGCCGAATACTTTACGCTTGGTAAAGACGGACTCGAAGTCAGTGAAACGTTCCTTCATCCGATCGCGCAGCACTTTAACTACGACTATTTCGCCGGAGTCAGCGCGGTGTTCGATCTGCGCCGTCCGGTCGGCGAGCGCGTCGTGTCGATAAAATGCCGCGGCGCGGAGCTGGCAGAGGACAAATCGCTGACGCTGTGCATGAATAACTACCGTGCGTCCGGCGCGGGCGGCTACGAGGTCTACCGCGAATGCGAGGTCGTACGCGAGCAGCCGACCGAGATTTCGAAGCTGATAATCGAGTATATCGACCGGCACCGCAATATTACAGTCGATAAGACAAAATGGCTTGAAATAGTTCAATAATCACATTAGATAAGGAGATATTATGGAAAATAAGGTGTTTAAAGTTGTTCTTCTTCAGGCGCTTCCCGCCTCCGGCAAATCCGAGGTAAGGAACTTCATGGCCAATATCGAGCCGCAGCGCCTTCAGAATGAGTTCCACATCGGCAAGAATCTTCAGCTGGATGACTTCCCCTACGTCCACATGATGCGCCGCATCGACAACGAGCATCAGGCCAAGGGCGAGGCGCGCATCTTCTATCCCGGCGAGGAGCCGTTCATCGACGGCCGCGACTGGGGTACGCTCTGCGCCCTGCTCAACGAGGACTATCACGACCTTATGAACCGCAATGTTGTAAAGCCCGACTCCGCCGCGCAGCTGCTGTTCGACCGTTACGACCGCGCGGGACTTCAGGCCGGTATCAGCCCGCGCCTCGGCGTTCTCAAGGCGGAAGTCCGCGAGAAGCTGGCAAAGATACTTGAAAACGAAGCGCGCGCAATGCTCGACGAGAAGCACGCCGGTTATCCCGACAGCTTCGAGGACAAGACCATCATCATCGAGTGCGCCCGCGGCGGACCGGACGGCTCATCCATGCCGCTGACCGGCACCTTCGGCTATCAGTACTCGCTGCCGATGTTCTGCCCGGAGATACTTGAAAATGCCGTCATCCTCTACATCTGGGTCACTCCTGAGGAATCCCGCCGCAAGAATGCCGACCGCGCTGACCCGAACGATCCCGGCTCCAACCTGCACCATGGCGTCCCGATGGCCGTCATGCTGGGCGACTATGGCTGCGACGATATGGAATACCTCGTGCAGCACGCCGAGGTCAAGAACACCGTGACTGTCAAGGCGCACGGCAAAACCTATAACGTCCCCATCGGCATCTTCGATAACCGCGTGGACAAGACCTCTTTCCTCCGCGCCGAGCCGTCAGAGTGGGACGACGGAAAGGTCGAAGAAGTCACCGCCGCCATCCGTCAGGCAACCGACACGATGTACGCGAATTACAATAAATGATACATTTGAAACAAGGCACCGCACAAGTTTGCGGTGCCTTGTTCAATTTATGCAAAAAAATATTGTATTTGTCCATAGTATCGTTTATAATATTTTGGTAGCTTTTTATAGGAGAGAGGATATATGGAAGAGACAACAAGAAATTTCATCGAGGCCTTTGTTCAGGAGGATCTCTCCGAGGGGCATCGCTGCTACGGTATGCAGATACACACCCGTTTCCCGCCCGAACCGAACGGATATCTGCACATCGGCCACTGCAAGGCGCTGACCATAGACTTCAGCACTGCCGAGCATTTCGGCGGCATCTGCAACCTGCGCATGGACGACACCAACCCCGCCAAGGAGGACACCGAGTACGTCGACGCCATCAAAGAAGACATCCACTGGCTCGGCTTTGACTGGGGCGACAGGTTTTACTATGGCTCCGATTACTTTGAAAAGACCTATGAATACGCCATCGAGCTTATAAAGAAAGGGCTTGCCTACGTCTGCGAGCTTACCCCCGAGCAGTTCCGCGAATACAGGGGCGACACCTCGCACCCCGCCGTCAGCCCCTGGCGCGACAGGCCTATCGAGGAGAACCTCGACCTCTTTGAGCGGATGAAGAACGGCGAATTTGAGGAAGGCCGCTACACCCTGCGCGCCAAGATTGACCTCGCAAGCGGCAACTTCAATATGCGCGACCCGGTGCTGTACCGTATCAGATATATCGAGCATCACCGTCAGGGCACAAAGTGGTGTATCTTCCCGATGTACGACTTCGCCCACCCGATACAGGACGCGCTGGAGGGCATCACGCACTCCCTCTGCTCGCTTGAGTACGAGGCGCACCGCCCGCTGTACGACTGGGTCGTGTCGAACGTGTCCATCCCCGGCATCAAGCCGCGCCAGATAGAGTTCTCGCGTCTCGGCATCAACTACACCGTCATGTCCAAGCGCAAGCTGCGTCAGCTGGTCGAGGAGCACCGCGTCTCCGGCTGGGATGATCCGCGTATGCCGACGCTCTGCGGTCTGCGCCGCCGCGGCTACACCGCGAAGTCCATCCGCAATTTCTGCGAGCGCATCGGCGTGTCTAAAGTCGACTCCACGGTCGACTGGGCGCTGCTTGAAAGCTGCCTGCGCGACGATCTGAACGAGAACGCAAAGCGCGTCATGGCCGTGCTGCATCCGGTGAAGCTCATCGTCACGAACTATCCGGAGGGCAAATCCGAGCTTCTGACGGTCGAGAATAATCCCCTGCGTCCGGAAGACGGCACGCGCGAGATCAGCTTCTCCCGCGAGCTGTGGATCGAAGCGGACGACTTCATGGAGGTTCCCGCGCCGAAATACAAGCGTATGCACCCCGGCTTCGAGGTTCGCCTCAAGGGCGCGTATCTGGTCACCTGCACCGGCTGCAAGAAGGACGCCGACGGCAGTGTGACGGAGATCTACTGCGAGTATGACCCCGAGAGCCGCGGTGGTGATCCTGCCGACGGGCGCAAGGTCAAGGGCGCGACCATCCACTGGGTCGACGCAAACACCGCGGTCGACGCCGAGGTTCGTCTCTACGACTATCTGTTCAGTGATCCTGAGCCGGACGGCCCGGACAAGAACTTCCTTGACTGCATCAATCCCGACAGTCTCAAAGTTCTCACCGGCTGCAAGGTCGAAGCCGGTCTCGGCAAGCTGGCGATGCCCGAAAAGGGCAAGGACTCCGAGAGCTTCCAGTTCATGCGTCAGGGCTACTTCTGCCTCGACAACCGCGACGCGACTCCGGAGCATCTTGTCTTCAACCGCGCGGTCGCGCTGAAGGACAGCTTCAAGAAGTAAGTTTAACATTAAAAAGCAGCCGCAATATTGCGGCTGCTTTTTGCAGGGAGTTTGTTTATATGCTTGTTCATCCGTTCCCTCCGGTATACGACGCGAAATCCGAGATACTTATACTCGGCAGCTTCCCGTCAGTGAAATCTCGGGAGAATATGTTTTATTACGGCCATCCGCAGAATCGCTTCTGGCGCGTTCTCGCTGCGGTCTATAAGTCCGACGTACCGCAGAGCATAGACGAGAAAGTGCGGTTTCTGCTTGAGCATCATATTGCGCTGTGGGATGTGCTCGCCTCCTGCGAGATCACCGGCAGCGCGGACAGCAGCATCAAAAATGCCGTCCCGAACGATCTGAGTGCCATTCTGTCCAGCGCCAACATTCGCCGCATTTACACCAACGGCAAAACGAGCAAGAACTACTACAAGCGCTTTTCCGAGGAAATAACGGGGCGCGGCTCCGTCTGCCTCCCGTCCACTTCCCCTGCCAACGCGGCGTGGTCTCTCGACAGGCTCATCGACGCATGGAAAGTCATCGCCGAGTAACGTCTCAGCGCCCGTCCCGCCGCCACTCGGCATACAGCACCGCCGCGGTCGCTATGGCGATAACCGCGGCGACAGCTATCAATATCTGCGCCTGAACGCTGCGGAGGAAGCCCATCATGGGATTGCGGTTATCGACGATCACCAGCACCAGCAGCGAGAGCGACAGCGCTATGGATATTTTCGGCTGCACCGCTTTGAGGAATTTC
>ENA-UOJH01000788-UOJH01000788.1-human-gut-metagenome-genome-assembly--contig:-C148-NODE-788-length-27042-cov-18.082632_pt1 | contig 27042 bp, 41 predicted proteins | sample MGYA00242345_ERZ723892 | MGnify/ENA metagenome assembly ERZ723892 | reverse complement strand
TTAATTACTTCTTACCTTTAAGACCATACTTAGCCCATTGTAGAACAAAACCAAGATGTGCCCAAAGATTATTAACTACTTCTTCCATAGCATATTTCTTACCAAGTTCTTCACTATAATTCTTTGGGTCTACACAAGAACTATGTCTAACAGTATCAAATCCAGTAAGAGTATGAGCATTAACAACAGTAGTTTTATCTCCAACAGTCATTACATCAACATCAGTAATAAACTTTTCTACATCTTCTTTAAGAATCTTAGTACCATCATTCTTGTCATCAAGAATAAAATAAGCAGCATCAGCTACTTCTTTAGGAGACCAAGATTTATAACCATTATCATAGGTTACTTCATATCCTGGAGCATCTCCATTTTTACCATTAACACGATAACCTTTTGCAAGAGCTTCAGCTGCTGTCATAGCAATAAGCTCAACCATTTTAATTCCAATTGCTTTCATTCTATTATAATGATTAAATTAAATATATTATTTACCAGAACTACCAAATCCACCAGCACCACGTTCAGTAACACCTAATTCTTCTTGAGTAGCAACTTCATCCCAAATAATACGTTCACGTCTACGAATAAGTATTTGAGCACATCTATCTCCAACAGCATATTGTGCCATCGCAATATTAGGATTATCTAAACTTCTATGAACAATCATAAGTTCACCAGTATAACCTTCATCAAGAGTACCAGGAGCATTTTGCATTACAGCAGTAGTTTTAGTATTACTACTTCTTGGACGAATTGTCATCTCATAATCTTCAGGAAGCTTAAAATGAAGACCTGTATGATAACAAATACGTCCATCTTCTTTATGTTCTATTGAATGAACATAAACATCCATACAAGCATCTCCTTGTTTAGCGTAAACTGGAAGTTTAACAGTGTCATCTTCACGCCAAACTTTAACTTTTACTTCGTCAAGTTCTTTAAGTTTGTTAGCTACATCACCAAGAGGTGCGCCTTGCATTGCCCAACCAATAGCAGTTGTCAAAATGTCTACAGTTTTACTCATTGTTTAATTAATTTAAGCAGCAAGAACTAAATTTCCTGCAAGTTCAATTTTACGAGATTTATCACCATAAAGAAGAGAATCCATTCTCTTAGTACCTTCACTATTATCTATATTAGAATAATAGCCAGTAATAGCATTATATACTCCCCAAGCAGAGCCAAGTATTTCTCTTTGTCCTATACCAGCAAAATAATAATTATTAATTTCAGAAAGAGTATTAACTTTCTTCATACTTATCTGAGAATCATTAATAGCTCTCCAATCTCTTGTAATAATTTGTCCAACAGTATGTCCAGTTTGTTTAATTCTAAATTGTTCATCTTCAGTAAGAATAACATTAGCAAATATTTGTTGAGCTTTATCATCATTCATTTGTATTTTTCTCATAACATTAAATTGCTCTTGTAAAGCAACAATACGAGTTTCACAAATACCAAGAATTTCAGCCGCAATATCAAGATTACCATGAACAGATTTAGTATGTCTAAAACTAACATAATTAGTAGAAGTAGCAATAGCAGCATTAAGAGTGTTTTGACATACTACTCTAATAGGAGTAAATAAAATCTTAACACCACTACTACCATCATGAGAAGTAGTAAACACAAGATAATTTTCAACAGGGTCTCCATTAACAAGAATATTCTTAGGAAGTTTAGCACTTACAAAAATACGTTCTCCCATACCAAAGAATCCTGCTGTTTGCCAAATAGCTTTATCTTTTCCAATAGCACCATCAAAGAAAGTAAAAGCCTCAACATTTTGAACAGGAGTATATCGTTCTTTAACAATACCGAGAGGAATATTATGGTCTGTACGATAAGTAGCAAAAGCATTAGGACAATCTACATAATTATTAGAACCAAATACAAAACCATTATCTTCAGCTTTATCTTGATGTAAAGGCATTTTAGCCACTAATTCGCATTTAGCAACATTCCAATCAAGACCAGCAGCAGATATAACTTCTGCCGCGGTCTTACAATTTTCAACATTAACAGCTCCTCTATATCTAAAAGGAGCACCTTTAACTACATAACTCATAACTTTTTATATTTACGAATATTATAATGCTTATTAGCAATAACTTCATCTTTATTTATAGGAACTTCATAAAATTGTTGAAGAGCTTTAAGTTTAGGCTCTCTATGGTCTACAACATAAATGCTATTATCTCCATCAACAATAATACAAACAGGAATATTAGGAATACTTTGAATAGTAAAAGAATGTCTATTAACTATATCAGGTCTAATAATACATTTTTCTATATATTCTCCTGTAATAACTCCACCTTTTGAAATATAGATACGATGATTTTTATGAACTAATTCATTAGTACAATCTATTTGTTCTTTATTATCATGAGAATATGCCGCTCTTATATAAAGATTAAAAGCATTATTATTACAAATAGATTGATTAATATTTGTATCTATATAAATATCACTATATCTGGTATTACGAAGATAACCTTTTGAATCTGTATAATTCAAAAATTCATCTTCTTTAAGTGTAAGCGGACTAAGAATACCAATATTCCAAATACGACTAATAGTATTAAGTATAAAATCAATTTCATCTTCACTTTGAGGTTCAGTATATTCAATTGCTCTAACAACGCTAAGAGTTTCCTCAAAGCGTTCTTTTTTATAAAGATATTCATTACTTTCTTTATTAAGAGAAGCTAATATAATATTAGCTTCTCTTTTAAGAAGTATTGAAAGACCTTTATCATTAGGACCAACAAAGAAAACTTCTTCCATAACTTATTTTATTTGCAAAGATTGATTTGTAATAACTTTAGCAATAGTAGGAGCAGAAGTATTAGCAATTTTAGAAGATTCTATAATAGTCTTCCAATCATCTTTAGAAGTAACATTTTCCATATGAGTATAAAGAGGTTCTTTACCATAAAGATTTAATGCTATTCCGCTCTTAAATAAATCATAAACTGAAGCAGTTTGACTTACATTAATTTTTATAGCAATTAAATCATTAATAGTAAATGGTTCAAAATCTTCACCATGAGTGGCACGAACATTAGCATTGATGCAATCAAGAATACCTTGTAAATCAACATCTTTACCAGCATAAAGAATACCAGCATCTACAAGTTCTCTTACATAACGTTCAAATTCTTCCATAAAAATACGAACACGACTTTCGTCTACTTCAATAGATTGAGAAGAACGAGAGAATAATCTAAAATTAGGAAGTTCAATAAACATATTGGATTTGCCATGTTCACCGAAAGTAAGAACAGCTTGAAGAGCAGCAGCTTTCAGACGTTCAATACGATTTTTATAGACATTTTGCCTATCATTAAATCGTTTCTTTTCATCTTTAAGTGCTTTCTCATCAACTTCCCAAGACTTAATAGCTTTTACATAACTATCAAGTTTCTCTTTAAGTTCTTCTTGTTTAATACAAAGAACATCATATTGTTCATCTGTAATTTCTCCTTCTGCACTTTCAACATCATTGAATATGCGAAGAATATCTTCTGAAATTTGATATAAACTTGCCATAATATTATATTATTTAACATCAAAACCTTTTTGCATTTCATTATATGCTTTTTCTTCAAGCTCAGGAGTAACATCTTCAAGGCGAATACCTTTCATACAAGGACATTCTTTCCATTGAATATTATAATAACATCCAAGAGTCATTAAATCAATATCATCAGCTTTAACAGCCATAATCCAATTATCTGAAGCAATTTCTACTTCAACACAATCTATAACAATAGTATCTTTAGGAGTCCATCCTCTGTCAATATTAATAAGATAAAGATTGCATTTACTGAAATATCTACCAGTAAGAATATTATCTTTATGCTCAAATAAACCACCACTCCAACAAATAGGATTTTTATTTTCAGTCCATTCTTTAGTAGCAAAACTATATCTACCAGTAGCTCGTTTAGTAAAAGCTCCGTTATAATGAATACTGCCATCTGGTTCTTTAAAGACATCTCCTTTACGTCTATTTTGACAAGTACCATCAGAACTTATTTGACACCATTCATCGTCAGTAAAACGAAGAGGACTAATAATATCCCAATTACAAAGTTTTTGAACAAGATAAATTTCCCAAGGAGCAGAAGCACCAGAATTACCATGAGAAGTAAATACAGCTAAAGCTTCAAGAACTTGTTGATACATCCAATCATTTGGACCACCTTCTCCTTTACCATATCCAGCAAGTTTAAGTTCTTTTATTGCGTGCTGACAAAGATTACTTTCTCTAATAATACGTTGAAGAACTTTCTTATTAATAAGTTCTTTCTTTTGTTGTTTCTTAATATATCTTTTACTACGTTTCATAACTTAATAATTTTCAACAGTACGAACTTTATCTACATGTATTTTACCACATACAGAACAACGACTAATAATAACTTTACCAATAACGTCTTTACGTATATCAGTAAGTTCTTCTTCTTTATAAACTTCATATTTATGAATACCAAGTTTACATTTTATAGAATCAATTTTATTCATTACTTAAAACCTTTTTAGTATAACAATAACATTCTATTCCACCACAAAAATATTTCATAAGAGAGCATTGATTACAAGATTTATGTTTCTTATCAGTTTTAATCATCTTAAAAGTATATTCTTTATGACTAACTATATCATAAGTTTTATAAATAAATATATCTCCAGCTTTAAGATTTTCTGTAAACTGATGTTCACCATCATAATCTCTATAATCAAATGTTATTATATTATTTGAACACATAACCTAAATCCATAAGTTGTTCTCTAATCATACCAGCAACAATTTTTGCATTTGGATGAGGAGCACCAGTAGTACCATAATAACGTAAATTAATAATAGCACGCCATTCGTCAATAGAATAAGTATAAGCACATTTAGTAGCAGTATCAATAGGAAGAACTCCACGAGCATCTTGACGTTGCATACCAATATCTACAAGAAGTTTATATTTATTAAAAGAATCATTACAACTATCTCTAAAAATAGATGCTTTTTTATGAGAATTGCACCATTCTTCAAAAATAGGTTCGTTATTTAAATAATCTACTTCTTCATCAGTCATCCAATGAGGTTTACAAATAGTACCATCTTCATAAACATATCTTGTAGATTGTTCAGCAATATTATTAGGACTTACTCTATTAAGTTCTCTACTTGTACTAATTTGAGTAACAACACAAAAAGTATAACGCATAAAATGTTCCCAAATAGGTTCAATTTGTTCAGCTTCTTCAGAAGTAATCTGATTATCATAAATCATATGGAATAAAACAGGATTATCTTTAACAATATCTCTAATAAAATTACCATTAGTAATAATATAAGTATTGTTCTTATATGTAACCCATTTAATATAAGGACAATACATATAACCAGCAAGACATTGCCAAATAATAGAATCTTTCTTATAAGTAGGAACAGCAGCATAATAAGTTTCATGACGATACATACTTAAATGATTACGTCTTTCAAGACTACCATAAAGAACAGAATCATTACCTGTTTCTTTTTTGTAGCAAATTCTTGCACAACGGGTAACATGAGCTACTTTGTCTTCACCTTGTTGCCATAGTTTAACTTTGGGTTGTATAATTTTCATATTAATTTATTTAAAAAATCCTATTTGTTTTCCAGTATTTTCTTCTACAAAACAATAAGAAACACCGTTCTTTGTTTTGAAAATAAATTCTGGTTTATCAATAAACAGTTGAAAATCTTTACGAACTCCAACTAATTGTCCAGTGCGATAAGGATTATTTGGTTTACTTTTAGCTTCATCAATTGCTATACAAAATACAGCATCATCTTTATATTTAAGACATTCTTTACAAGCGTTCTTACTATAACCAATAGCCTTACCATTAGCTTCTTCTATTTCTTTAGCATATTTTGGACCAATTTTACTATTCATAAGAATAGATTCATTCATAGGTTTACCACAAATAGGACAAACCTCATGAACAATAGCAACGCCTATACCAGAGTTTGACATATTTCTAAAACTTTATAAAATAATTGCATTAAAGTACCATCGTTATCTATTTCAAAATCCACAGTAAAATCAATAATTTCACTGGAATGTTTAGAACTGTCATCATTGTCGCGATTGACTTTAATCACTCCCCCGTAGAGGGGAGAATCTACAAATCGGATAGCTTCTGCTTCATTAGCAAATCTAACGTCAGGAATAATACACAATCTTCTTGCAGCAGCAACATTAGCAATTTTAACCATAGCGGAACGTATCCAAATATCTTCATCTAAAAAATATCTACAAATATCAGTACCAAAATATTGCATAAGAGTACGAACTTTAATATAAAGATGTTTATGTTCTTTTATAGCAAATTTAATCATTTCAGAAAGAGGATTTGTATAATATAACTCATCAGTATTATGAATAACAAGAGCGTCATTATCTCTTATTACATCAGCAAAACTAACAAAAGTTTTATTGAAATAATCCCAATAAGCATTATCTTTTTTCTGTCTGTCATTAAAAGTACAACGAGGAATACCAAATATAATACTCATTGCATCTTTCATATTATCAGCAAAATGAACAACTCTATCAGCATTAGTATTATCTATCTTTACTTTCTTTATAAGATAGTCGCCATAAGTAGCACGAGTAACACCAACTGCAAATATATAATTAATCATACTTGCAATAGTATCTTTGCCACTATTTTTAGCACCAGCTATTCCTATAATAAAACTTTTCATATCTAAATATACGAATAATTAATCTTTTGACAAAATAAATTAGTTATTTTATTTATCTATTTTTAGCTATATATTTTTAGCTGATATAGTTATTCATTAAACCGATATTAGCGTGATATACAGCTAAAAATAGCTATTTTAGATAATTCTCCATACATCGTAAGCATCTTCTGTTTCATCATAAACAAATTGAACATTACCACGAGTATGAATTTCAGAAGAAACAAAACTAAGAACTTCTCCATGAAGTTTAGCTTTAAGTCTGCCATAGTCATCAACTCTACATTTTCTACATTGAGTATCAAACTTTTCAGTACCAAGTAAAATAAAATATTCATAATAAAAAGTATTAGGGTTATATCTTTTAACCTCAATATAATATCTATATAGTTTACCTATATTAGGAACAATAAAAAAGTCCTTACCATCAAGATAAGGACTTTTTCTATTAGTAACAGGAGCAATTATTTCATATTTACAAATCATAATATATATGTAGTTTTTATATGAAATGGAAGTTGATTAACTCCACTACGCTCTCCATATTCAACATACATTTGTTTACCAATATATTTATCTTTATTTTGGAGGATAGAGGATTGATAATCTTGACTTCCTCCGACATGACATTCAAAAGTACTATCGTTTACATCATTTTTACATAGAAATAAAGGAATATTATTACGTTTAACACCTTCTGGATAAATATCAATAATAGTAAACTTTCCATCAGTAGACTTTTTATATTTAATCATACTAAGATTACGTTTACCATATTGATATTCAGCAGCAGGATTACGCATAATGAGACCTTCAAAACCTAATTCAATAGACCTATTTCTACTTTTTGTAGCAATATCATTATCATATACATTCCAAGTAGGAAGAACTATAAATCGTTCTTTATTATTTAGATGAGCATCTTTTGACGTAAATACTCCTACATAATCTGATTGACGTTGAAGTAGAAATTCAATACGTTTATCTTGAATAGTATCATCAATAGCAATATCGTAACACCAATATTGAAGAAGTTTATTTTCAGCACAATTAGAGTCTTTAACAAAATGATTAATTTCATTTACAGTATGACCCGGAAGATAAACTTCTCCGTCAAGTATATAATGTTCATCAACCATTTTATCAAGAAGTTTATGGTCAATAACACCAAGAAGATAATCTTCAAGATTAGTTAGACTATTCCAATAAGTACCTTCTCTACTTTGAAATTTAAGTCTAATAGGTCTAAACATATCATTAGTATTAACTTCTGCACTAACAAAACATCTAAGACCATTAATTTTCCATTGACCAATAAAAGAAGAAACTTTATTAAATAGTTTATTATTAGTATTATCATAAACTTTAGCAAGCATAGGTAGTAAAGAACCATCAGCAGTAGTACGATAAGCAGGCAGATATTTATCAAGATATGCCAATAGTTCTCCCTCTACGGGGGATTCAACATTATCTTTTACATCATATAGATGTTTATATCCAACTTTTTCTTTTGCTTTAATACGAGAAGTAATCTCTGCTCTTGGTTCCCTATTAGTAACAATAATTTCACGAGTAATAGTTTTACCTAATATACCATGAAATACCTCAATAGACGTATGGTCAAATGAATGTGCATACCAAACACAAGGCTGACCAAAATTATTACGTCTATATAAACCAAAATTATAATTAAATGGTAACATATTATTTCTTTTTGAAACTAAAAGTCATAGCACTAATTGGAACTCCAACTTCTTTAATTTTAATAGACTTTTTACGTTCTTTCTTTTTAGGAGCATTAAGTTCATCTAATAAATCAGGATTATTACTTTCAATTTTCTCTTTAGTACGAGCATTTTCATAAATATAAACTTTCTTATTAGTAAACATATCTAAAGTAGTATATTTAACAAACTTATTAGGAGGAAGTTTCTTTTTCTTACTTTCTTTCCTATCTTTAATATGATTTTGAATATAAGGATGTTCATATTCAAAAACAATATTTTCAATATGTCTATTAATAAGTTTATCTATATAAGTATTATATATAATTTGATTGGTAAGTTTATAAAGATAATAACAATAATTTGATATAGCAGAAGTATAAGAGAAATAATTAGTCATCATAGGACGACCACAGCTATATTCTTTAGTACAATCCAAATCTTTAAGTTTATCATTTAATATAGCTATAATATCACTATCGTTTTTTACATCAATACAACTTCGCCAATACATATAATCAACTTTAGGATAATCAACAACAAGAAAAGAATCTTGTTCAGTAATTGGATTAACAAACATCAGATTCATTATCAAAATAATTTATGTTTGTATTTTTATCATAATCGTAAAGAAATATTATAGTATGATTTTTATCATTATTAGGACTATATTTTTCAATAGCCTTTTCATAGTAATAATTAGCAGTATTTAAATCATCAGTAACAAGAATAGTATCTCTATTATTATTTACGATTATTCCAACTTCATATCTATACATATCTAAAAGTTCATCAATTTCCATGTATTATCTCATACATTTAGGACATTTATAAACTATAATACGTTTAGGTTTGCCAATTAGAATATGACAATATCTAAACCATTTAAGAGCATTCCATGTTTGAAATTGTTTAGCAATATCATCAATAGTAGTAAAAGTACCTTTATCATAATTAACGTTAGAATACATCCATTCTCCATCAGGATTTATAAGATTAAAACGTTCAATATTATGAATATCTTCAGGATTATCAAAATCTAATTCACCATATAGATATATGTCTTTAGCTTGAACGATAACTCCATCATCACGTTCAAATCTAATATCTCCATAATAAGTTTTAGACTTATCTATACGATTTTCTTGTTGTTCTGTTATAGCTTCCATAACTATAACTCCTTTGCCTTTTATAGCATCAGTACGGCAAATCGTTACTCCATTCGGACGTATCCCAAGTAAGTTTATTGTCTTTTCTTTCATAGTCTTTTATATATTTAATTGTGTTTATAATCAAATTAGAAACATCACTAAATTTATTATTAGCGACAAGTTCAGCAAAATCTTTTGTTTTATAACAAGTTGGGATAATAATAGGCAGAATTTGATAATTATTTCTAAGCCAAATAGCTTCAACTTTTCCTGTTCTATCATTATCCATAAGAGAAACTATTTTACCATTATCAGTAAGTTTACCTCGCAGCCAATCATATTCATTCTGACGAAGTTTATAAGTTTCGTGTGGAATATTAATAACTCCTATTTTATCTTTAATTACTCCCCCGTAGAGGGAAGAGTTTCTTATAATTGAAGCTCCAATACTAACTCTATCTTTTGTAGATTTAGTAATAACTATAATATCATAATCATTTCTATCAAGATTATAAATACCTTCAAGATGATTACAATTAGTTATAAAACGAGTAATATCTTTATCTCTTTTAGGAAAATATAATTTAATATTATAAACACCAGACCTATCTTGACCAAGACAATAACCATAACAAGGGTCATTACTATTATAAAAATATTTAGGCTCAGGATTTATATTTCTATTTATATAATATTGTTCAACAGGATAAATAAAATTAAGATTGAGAAACTGTAAAGGAACACCAAATTTAGCCCAATATTGTCTATCATATTCATTCCATTCTCTAACAACTAATTCAATATTAGGTTTTTTATGTTTTATATTTACAATACTTGTATTAATCTCATTAATTAGATTAATATCTTTTTCTTGTCCATAAAAAATATCCTTAAAAGTAAAAGTAATATGTCGAAGAACTTTAATAAAATCATTTTTATTAGTAATATCATATTGTTTATTGTATATACCACTCATAATAAGTGCTACAATATCAAAACAATCTCCCCAAAAATATCCAGCAAAATCTCTAAATTTTAGTTTACCTTTATTATCATATTTAAAACCACAAGTAGGATGTATATCATCTCTTATAGGAGAACATATTAATTCCCCAGTATCTATACAATACTGCACAAGTTTATCAGATAAATTAAGATAAGTACTAAATATAGTAACTTGACTAACTTTACTAAGGATTGATTGTTTAGTAAGATTAGCGGAATTTATATTTCTTCCCATAACTTAATGTTAAAAAAAATAGGCTATACTATGACATACGCCACAGTATAGCCTACATTTAAGAACAATAGTTTAAGAAACACTATTTTTTAGAATGGCATATCTTCCGCAGCTTCAGTGGCAATACCTCCAAAATTACCAGCCCCTACCATAGGGTCAGTTACAGGTACACCACCCATAGCGGGAGCCATTCCAGCAGCCATTCCCGGAGCAGGCATATTAGGCTGTTTAGGTTTCTCAATATTCATAGGAATAATAGCTTCTTTAACACTATCTACACGAATAGAGGGAGGAGTATTTTGCTTATAAATTTCAATACAACCTTCTCCTACGAAAGACGGGAAAGATAAATCACCATTATTAATAGGATTCCAACCTTTCTTATTAGTCTTAATATAACGGAGCATTTTAAGCCAAACAGCAATATTCTTACCGTCCTTACTCTTATAATAAGGCTGACCATCACGTCCTCTATTCATAATATTCTCGAAGTGCTCAAAGAGAGTCTTCCAACCAGCAATAACATTTTCTGGCTCAATAGAAACATATTCTCCTTGTTCATCAAAGTCTTCAAAAGACAAAGACAAAGCAGCAGCTTCATCATCAGTCAAATCACGACCTTTAAGAACATAAACATTAAGAATATGTTTAAGCCAATCAAATACAGAATTAACTTTCCATTCTTCTTTACCACCCGGAATAGTATTAGCGTTACTTTCAACAGCAGTAAATGTCAAAGGTTGATAATGACGTTTATTAGCATCTTCTTCATTAGAAGCAAATGTAATAGTAAGCTTAGGAATTTCAAGACCATTAAACGACGGCATACCAGTCTTATCGTCTCCAATCTGTATCATAGATACAACTACAGAATCAAGATGACCAATAAACAAACCATTTCTATTAGCTTGTTCATGACTAAATTTAAGACGAGTTGTACCACGAGCAGTACCAATACCTCTACGATTAACTTTCTTTACTTGTCCTTCAGCTTTTACTTCTTGTCCAGCAGTTGCTGCGCCTTCAACTGCATTCTCTTTTACTTGTGTCATAAATTTAATAAATTAAAAATTAACGTTAATTATACAATAAAAGTCGAGAACATAATCAATAAGATTACATTCTCGACTTACTTAAATAATCAGATGAATAGATTACTCTTCTTCACCACCTTTACCAATACGAGCAGGTTCTTTATCAACAGATTCGCCGAGAATGAGAGCCTTAACAGTTACATCCTTATAACCATCACTCAATACGATGTCTTGCAGATTCTCAACATCAACATCAAATACACGGTTAAACTTAGTAGCATCATCTCCCATATCAGTTTTAAGCTGTTTCCAAACATTAGAATCGGTGAACGTCAAAGAAGTACCAGCACCAGTCAAACCAGCAGGATTAGCAGCCTTTGAACCTTTATACTTAGGCAACTCACGAGGAGTAACAAAAGCAGACAGAATGTCAATCTGCTCTTCCTTAGTAATACCATCACGAGAAAGAGCATCCTTAGTCTCATTATCAGCTTGCTCCATAGCTTGTTCAAGCATTGTTTCAAAATTCTGAGAAACAAACTTAACTTTATCATTCTTGGTAAGACGTTCAGAAGTAGTCTTCTGATTACCTTTAGTATCATATTCTATAATACCTTTAGCAATAGCCCACATATCAAACTCTTTATGCAGAGCGATAGCAGCTTCAGGAGAACCAAGTTCCAAACCATTTGCTTCACAGAAAGCAACAACTTCAGCAGCCTTATTGGTAATAGCAGCATCAATGTTAGCTACATTAGACAAGAACATAACATAATCACCATGACCAACACCAAGTACACGACTAACAACCGGAGTAATACGGAAATTACCCTCAGTAGAAACTGCGATAACTTGAGGTTCAACACTTACATTACGCTGTCCAGCATTAACTGCACTAAAACCAAATCCCATTGCTTTTACATTTGAAGTTTTCATAACTTAATTACTTTTTATAAATTAATAAATGAGTTTACTTTGAGAATGATTATCTTTTATAACTCAACTACTTCTGCATCCTCAACAGAAGCAATATCATCGTTAGAGAGTTCTCTACCAGAAACAATTTTAAGTTCAGTAGTTTCCATAACTCCCATAAGAATATCAGAAGCAATATCTCTCGCGGCAAGAGTAAAAGCTCTATGTCCAATCAGAACACGAGGATATTTTTTATAAGTATCTTTTTCAAACATTTCTGCTTGAAGAGCATCAGAATAACTAAATCTACCCTTAGCAGTAACTTCTTTACCATTAATTGTTCGAGTAATTTCATACTCTGTAACAAAATCAACAGGTTTATTAGGAATACGATAAACTGGAGTTCTACCAGATTTAGCAATATCAGCAATTTGCTGTTTATTAATAGCAATTCCAAACTGTTTAATATTTAATTGATAATCTTTATATACATTACCATTCAAATCTTGATACCATTTTACAGGATAAACATAAACATTGTCAGTGCTATCTCCAGCTTCTTTAACTTTTAATTCAGCTTCTTTTTGAGAATTACATCTAACAACATATTCAGGAAAACTATTGTCAATATAAACATTAATACCATCTGTATATTCATACAGAGGTTGATAATCTTTAAGACATCTCCAAGTACAACCTGCCTTTGATAATAATGCTTTGACAATATGAATGTCAATACCTGTTTTACCGTTAATAACATGAATATGTTCTATACAAGTAGAAAAAGGAAGATTCAAATCTTGAGCACGCATAAGAACTGCAAGACCGTCATTAACACTTTTAATACCACCTTTATCACTTCTCATTACTTTAGTAAGAAAATTCTCAGCAGCAAGAAGTTGTTTTTCATCAAAAAGGTTAATAGCATTAATTCCTCTATTAAAATCTACTTGATGTTCATGTCTAACAATAGAAGTACCAACATTGTTAGGTTCTTTATGTTGAGCAGGAGATTCAGCATCAACATGACCTTGTGTTTCTTCTTTTTGTTCCACCATATCAAAGAGCATTTGATTTGTTAATCACACTACAATAATAGGGATTATTTCTCATACTACAAAATAATATCACCGGAATTTTCATCATACCCAATAAAATTTTCTGTATCATTGATAACTTTAATAGTAGAGCATTCTTTTTCCCTATTCAATTTATCATTCTCTATTGTGCTATTACAATAAATACGATATATTATAGTAGGTACATTATTAAAACTAACATTAGTAAAACGTGTTCTAACATCTATAATACTATCACATAACGGAGAAGTAAAAATCACTATATCACAAGCTATTTTTAGCTTCACATTCGACGCTGATTTTATGGATAATATATTGAGTAAGCCAGTATTAAAACGCTTCTCGTTGAGGCTTGATTGAGCCTGTGAGCCAATAACACGAGGTTTACCTTTATTAACTCCACTCTTAACAAGAATAGGAATACCCATTTCATCAACAGCAATAGTATCTTCAATACAATCATGATAATCACCACAACTTAAATCTAAACATTCATTTAGATATTTAGTAACTTTAGCAGCATATTCTCCTCTTTTAGAAATAATAAGAATTTTCTTATCTTTATTATCAAGACAAATATTCCTAATTACTTCAAGTTTAGCTTCATTATCACAAACTAAATCTCTACGTTGCTTAGTAATAGTATAAAAAGTACAAGCTCGTTCAAATAGAATATTTGGATTATAAATATCATCTATTTGTTTCATAAAATCAACATTGGTGTCTAAATTCTCAGACCATCCATTTTCACGAGCAATAGAATTACGAAAGTCAGCAGCACTTATACCAAGAGCTACATCACCTTTCTTACATTTTTCTATATTAGATAATTCTCCAAATATAGAAATAGAAGTAGTAATATAATCTGTATATTTATCATATAGTTTTCTATCATCATCAGAAAGCTCCACACCATGTCGATGTTCTTCTACGGGGGAGTAAATTGAATCAGATTTAACAGAATTATCAATATTAATAGTATCAATAGAAGGTAAAATATTTCTTACATTAGTAATAAAATTATTATCCATTATATTCTTAGTAAGAATACTAAGCATAAAATTAGCATTATTATTTAGATGTTTAATGACATCAAAATTATCATTAATTCCAACAGTAAGAATTAATTTATAAGAATATGAATACTTAATATTAATATAAGTAACACTAAGTATTCTAATATTATAGCCATTATCTTCAGTAATATCTTTACTTCTTAGAAAATCCATAATAGATTTTCTTGTTTCATAAGTATCAACTCCAATAAATATTTGTTGATTAGGATGTTTCTTAGAAAATGGAACTATAATATTATAAACAAGTTCAGGTATAACAGATGTAGTAAAACAATAAACACTTGCTTTACCTTTAAGATTTTGAAAACCATCAGTAACTTGTTTAATAAATTTATCTTTAGAAGTCAGCATCATCAAAAAGACTATTATATTGACCAGACATTTTCTTAAGAAGTACTTTTCCAGATTTAACTCCTCTACTTGCATCACCTTTTTGATTAGGACTAATGCTAAGTTTTATAGGGTCTATAATCTTTAGAGCTTCTTGATAATAATAAGAATAATTAATATTCCTATATTCAATTCTTAAATCGTCAAGAGTATTAAGTACGACAACTTGTTTTCCAGCACATAAACCGTTTCTTGCTCCAGTATTATCATTTACTTTTTCTATTATTCCACCTTTATTAGAAACATAAAATCTAACATTTCTTTGAAGTATATTACACGTAGAACCTTTAGTTATTTCAACATGAAATTGTCTACCAACATTTTGTGTTTTACAAAAATCAAGTATATTTCTACATTCATATAAAGTTTCAAGAACAGGTTTATTATAAATAAAATAATTAACAACAGCTTGAGCAACAATAGGCATATCATATCCTTTTTGTAAATCAACTCTATACATAAAAGGATTTAATGCACCTTTATAAGACAATTTACCATTTAATTCTTCAATAATATAATTATTAATATCACGATTAATATAACATTTATATTCTTCACTATCAGCATCAAGTCCTGTCAATTTTTTCCAATCAGATGCAATAGTTTCAAAAGTAGCTTTATCTTTCTTATATAATTTAATAACAATACCATCAGTATTAGCACTCATAATTTCAATACCTGCAAGTTCAAGACTTTCACATAACATCATAATCATTAATTGACCATTAATAGTAACTTTAAGAACTGCAAGTCTATCACAAATATCACCTCTTTCAAACCCAAGTTTTCCATAAATAGAATTAATCACAATCTTTAATACTTGAGCAAGAGTATCTTTAGGGATACCATCAATATATTCTTCTTTACTATGTTTAGCAGTAACACGAGTTTCTTTAAGCCAGTGAATAAGTTTAACAAAAACCCCTTCATTAAGATGAGCTGGAGCAATTTTATAAACATCCATTATAGATGGATAAAATGAAGCTATATCCCAATGAACGTAAATATAACTATCATCTGTAATTTTATCCCAAATAGAATCACTCGCTACGCTCGTGGACTCCCCCGTAGAGGGAGAATCAATATAAACCAGCTTACTCTTTAATTCTCTTGGTATATCTTGACTATGAAGTCCACCAGTGGCAATAGTATAAATTAACTTATTAAGTTTAACTTCAAACCAACCACCATTAGTAGAAGTCTTAATATATTTATATTCTGGATGTTTATTAGCAACATCTTTAAGACCTTCTTTTCCAAGAGAATATACAGTAACTTTCTTCATTTCTTCAAGCAAACCTTGAAGTTCAGGAGTTTGAAATTTAATAAAAGGAAAAATAACACGTTTAAACGCCATTGCAGTACGTTCAGTTTTACGTCCTCGCCATTGACTTTCAGCAAGACCACTAAATTCACTATAAAACTTAATAAAAAGATTATCTGCAATATTACTTCTTGAACTACTAAGAACATTAACTCCATACGCTTTAGATATATTATATCTCAAACGAATTTCATCAATATAAAGTCTAATCATTTCACAAACAATAAAGACATCGTTTTTATTATAGTGCATCATAGGCGGAATCCATTCATCAATAATAAATCTATCCCACTTATTAACAAGTTTATTAATTTGTTCAGCACTAAGACCTTTATAACGATAATCTTTTTGATATAAATGAATATCTTTATCTCCAATAGGAGGAAGTTCATATTCTAATAATTCATACCATTGAAGATTTATAGAAGTTTGTTTAAGACTTTTTCCAAAATAAATATCATTACCTTTTGCATCTTTACCTTTTCCAACTTTATTTAATGCAAATATAGTCATAATATCTATATCAGTATAAGGTATATTATATTTACGTAAAGAAGTAAGAAAATAATCACTTCTCGCCATTTCAGGATTATCTTGAAGTTCAATAATTTTCTTACTTGTTTCATAAAGTTTAGTAATAAGTTCTTTAGTAGAATTAGTTTGATTAGCAAACATAAGTAATGCAGCAACCATTAATTTATCATACTTAGAACTATTATAGCCAAATACATCACTACGAACAGCAATGTTTTTATCATTATAATGCGGACGCATTTCATTTATGTATCCAAGCATAGGTAATAATTGGCTATCATCAGTATCAGTAATATAAAAAGATTTATAATTTACTTTATCAAGATTTTTTTTAATTTCTTCAACAGTATATATTTGTGTAAGAGGAACAGGTTCTTTCTTACCTTTAGCATTTACTATACAAGCGTTAGCAAATGTTCTAAGATAATCACCAACATCTATAATAGTTAATGAAAAGAAGTTTGGCAATATTTCTACGTCATAAGAATAACTAAGAATCATTTAGAGCTTCATTTAGTTGTTTCATAAAAATATTTTTTAGATTTTGATTATCGTAATACATAACTCCAGGACTAATAACAGTTTTAACAACAAATTTACCTCTATTACAATTATACAAACCAAAATCATATAATTGTTTATCAAAGATAATAAGTTTACGAGGAGTAATACGACCAACTTCATAAAAAAGATTTGTAATACAAGATTTAATAGCATCTTTTTCCAGATTAAAATCTGTTTTATTTAGACACTTAATAGAACGAGTAATATAACATTCTTCAAGAATATTTTTACCTTTTATTTCTTTATAAATATCTTGTATAATCTTTAACATAGTAGGGTATCCAATTCCAGCTTTAACATCATAAGAAGGTAAAATCATAATAGTATCTGTCATAATATTTCCAGTACCAAGAATGATTTTATCTTCTTGTTCTGCATATAACTTTAACGGACAATTAGCACAAATATCAGCTTTATGAATATATAGCATTGTACTATAATGTTCAACAGCTAATTCAACTTCTTTATTTCTACGCTTAGTTCCCATAACATAATATCAATTCTTTATGAGCACGAGAACATCCAACATATAGTCTACGAAGTAAATCATCTTGATTAGCATAAGGATGTCCCATACGGTCGTAAACCATATTATTAACATCTACAAATACTGTATCATAAGTACTTCCTTGACTTTTATGAGAAGTTATAGCAAATCCATAATCAATATCTCTATCATACAATGTTCTACCATTTCTGTCTATAATGTTAGCTGCAAGAAGATATTTCTTCTTAAAAGCATAATATTCTTTCCAACGAGATACACGAGTACCACCATTAGCATTTTTAGCAGAAGTTATAAGGTCTGTAAGAGTTTTATGATATTTTTGAATAGTATATTTATCTCTATGGTCTATAACAAATAATGGACGAGTAATAGTTCCACCATGAATTAATTGAAACTTAACAAGAAATCCTTTAAAACCATATTTATCATCTACAAAATTAACAATATCATTAATGATATATTCTTCAGAATTATTAATAACTATTTCCATGAACTCATTAACTATCGTTTCATACGACATAATAAGGTCATTTTTAGTAATAATGTTTTTATCAGCATCTTTAATGATAGTATTACGAATATAATTATTCCAGCCACTAACGCAAGCATTAGTATAACCGATAATACGATACATATCAATATTTTTTGTATAAGCTTCATCTGAAAAAGAAATATCTATTAATGATTTGAAACCAGAAGCACCACAAATACTAAATCCTTCATTTAGTTCATTGTATTTAGTAATACCAACATTTTTACTTATATATTCTAAAAAATGATATGTTTTATGTTCAATATCATAACGAAGAAGATTAAGTAAATTAGTAATAGGATTATTAGCTGCTTGTCTAACAACTTGTTGAAGTTTATAAACTTCAAAACATCTATCAAAAGCAATAGATTTATTCTCATTTACAGGAGCAAGCTGATAAGCATCACCAATAAATATAATTTTAATTTCTAACTCTTTACATTTATTACAAATAAAAGTAACAAGTTTAGCAGGTAACATAGAAGCCTCATCCACAAGTAAAAGTCTAACATTTTCAAGTTTAGGCTTAGCCATAGGATTAAATTGAGGATTAGCAGGGTCAAAATCTTCAAGTCTTAAATCAAGTCTAAGACCAAAAGTACTTTGAATAGTATCAACAACTTTTCCACCAAGAGCTTGACTAAATACACGACAAGCTTTATGAGTAGGAGAAGTGCATTTAATTACACTATTGCTATATTTACAATGTGTAATAATATATTTAGTGATAAAAGTTTTACCAGTACCACCAGCTCCAGTTAATCCTACGATATAACTCGCAGGATTAAAAGGAGCAGCAATGAAGTCAATAATATTACCTATTGCTATTTGTTGGTCGTCAGTAAAACTATATTTTCCACTATCTATTTTATCTTTACCAACATTTTCAAGTTTCATTAAATCTTCTTTTTAGTATAATTGCATTAATTTCTTTATAATGTTCTTTATAGAAAGCTAATGCTTCATGGGCATCATCATTATCAAGATTTATCCAAGTCTTTTTAATATAAAATACTTTTGAATTAGAAAAACGATTAATAATGATATTTCCAGAAACAATACAACCAGGAGCAAAAGGCAAATATAAATTAGGATTACACTCTACATATTCATCAATGTTACGAATTATACAAATTCTTCGTTTATCATCTATACCTTGAGCATATACTTTATCTTTACCTTTACAAGAATAACATTCCGTGTCAATATTATAATGCTTATCATTAATTTTAACATAATAATTAGCATTAATATCAATCCAAACTATACCTACTACATCTTTTTCTACAACCTCATATTTTTTAATATTATTAGAGGTTTTTCTCTTATTAGATTCTTTCTTAACAAGAGAAAAATCAAAAGAAGGCATAACATTATATTATTTAGTTTTAACACGACGCATAGTAGACTTAACCATAGCAGCCATATTAAGTTTGGCTTCTCTTTTAGCAGTCTTACTATTTGTATTATCGATATCATCGTCCATAGTTTTCTTAGGAGTAGGTTTCTTACTAAGTTTTGCAGTAAATACTACAACATAACCATGGACTTTACACAAGTAATCAATCTTACCCCAAGTACCATTTCCTACATCAGTAGAATTTTTAACAACTTCTACTACATGTTCAACAGCATTAACTTGAACACTGTTTTTCTTAGAGATACTGCGAATAACACTTGCTTCGTCGTAAGTTCTTTTCTTAGACATAACTTTACACAAATTAAAATATTAATAATTAAGTTTATTAGTTGTATTAGAAATATCAACAATATAAATAACAACAATATTTATATCATTATTAAACATTAATTTCATGTCGTTGAACATAAGTAAGAGTACCATGATAACCACGACAACGAAGTTCATCAATAAGCTCTCTGGGGGTAAACTTAGCTAAATCAGGATTACCACTACCAGACTTTGCTTTACAAGCTCTACAAATGGCTTCATAACCATCTTTTGAACGACCATGCTTATTAAAAGCTGTTACTGGAAGTTCATTACCACAACAAGCACAAACTTTTGTGGAAACATGCTTTTCTTTACACATACGCCTTTTATTTTAATTAATATTATAAATAACACAAAAATATTCAACTACTTCAGGAATAACCTTTTTATAATAAGGTTGATTATCGGCACACCATTTAGCAAGGTCTTTACGATTATTAAAAGGCTTTTGCCAACTATCACCTTTCATAATCATATCAAGTTGAGGCTCAAGTTCATTAATAAAATCAATAACTTTCCAACCTTCCCAAATATGTTTATCATAATTTATAGTACGCATAAATATATAATTTTTAATTATTATTATTCGATTTGAAGCTAAAAATAGCTTATAAATATAAATACTGAATAAGTCATCATCAAGCAATATAAATTTTAATATAAAGCTAATAATAACTATTATGGAGCATTTTTAGTATCAGTATAACGCTTAATAATATCGGAGCATATCAGTCCAGCAATATCAGTAGAAACACAAACTCCACAAGTAAAAGTATTAATATCTTCTACTTGTGGAGTAACAATAAAAATTAAATGTAAAATAAAATAATATAATAAAAAAATAAATATGTTCATTCTCATCACGAGAATGTATATAAGCATCACACTTATATAGTTGTTGTAACAGGACTCGAACCTGTACTAAAAGAACCAAAATCTTTTGTGCTACCATTACACCATACAACAGTAAAATTAACAGAGTTATTACTTATAAAATAAGAAATAATCATATCTATATTAATAACTCTGTTAATAATCATAGATTACTTTCTACGAAGACGCTCAATAAGTTCTTCTTTTGAAAGCTTAGTCAAATCTTCATCTTATTCTTTAGGATGTGCCATTTCATTTTTCAGATGGTTAATATTATTTTGAATAGCTCGCATAACACCATCAAATTTATTACGAGCAACTTTAACAACATTCCAATAACTTTCAGCTTCTTCTTGTGTCAAAGTATTCATATCATCAATATCAACAATAGAAGCATTAAGCATAATTGTTGATAAACTCTCAATTTTATCTTGAACATCCATATCAGGATTACCGTTAATTTCATCAAGAGTTTTTTCAGTATCAGCAATCATATCTTTGAATGCTTTAGCACGAGCTTTAGACGCAATTTTTAGAAGCATCTACTTTTAATACTTCTACATCAACACCAAGCATATCAGAAATAAATTGTTCAAATTCACTAACACGTTTATCTATTTTATCCATTGCAATTATTATTTAATCATTATAACCAAACATATCAGCAGCATCACTATCAGAATCATCTTCTTCAATAGGGTCCCAGCCAACATCATCAAAATCCTTATCAAATACTTCACCGTGTATCTGAATAGAATCATCAGAATAACAATCGGTATTTTCTGCCATAATTATTCAAATTACTTGCCCATAGACAAGAATACTAACAAATCAATGCTGTATTCTATATCTATGGACAATAATTAAACATTATTCATCATCACCTTCAGACCCATTGCCTTGATACTCTTCATTAAGAGCAGTAATAGCCTCAACTTCTTCCTTATCAACAGCTTTGTTGATACTTACAGACATTTCCTTATGACAGAAAACGTCAATAGTTCTTTGTGCAGAAGCACTAAAACTATTAAAAGAAGCAACAAGAGCATTAATAAAGAAAGGTTCAGTATAAGAATATTCACGCATCAAACCATTACATTTAACAGCAAACTTATTCCATTTGAAGCTAACATAACGATTATCACTTTTAATTTCTCCTTTTTGAAGAAGATAATTAAGAATACCAAGAGCAGTAAAACGACGAATCTCTGCATTGTTCTTAATAATAAGAGCAATAGCAACAACATGTTCAGGATAGTTAGCAGCAGCAGGTGCAATACCTTTTACTTTTGCTTTCTTATCCTTAGCAGGTTTCTGAGTTTGAGCATCAGTGGTTTCAGCAACTGTTTCTTCAACAGCAGTTGTACCTTCAATAGTTTGAGTTTCCTCATTAGCAGCTTTAGCACGAGCAGCTTTCTTAGCAGCATATTTACTAACAGGAGCTGCATCTGTTCTAACTTCTTTTGTCATGACTTTAACTTTATTTTAATTAGTATTAAGTTATCCAATAAGAGCAACATCATAATCACTCTTATATATGCAAATGTACATAATCAATTTGAATACACCAAATAATTCAATTATTATTTTTATCTATTGCTGACATTTATGTATAAACTTAATGCTTAAAAGCAATAATAACACTTAGCAGTATAAATAATATATTATTGAAATGTTTGGTGTGATTATCATTAGCAATATTAGTAGCAATAGTATAATAACTATCACTACTAATATTACTAATAATACTATTAGAAGCCCATCAACTTATCAGCAAGACGGTCAGCCATCTTCATACCAACTTTACCAAGTTTGAAACCAAGAATATGATTAATAATCAAATTATGGTCATAAACTTGTGATTCAACATCCTCACGAGTACTAAAAGGATTTCTGAACTCTTCTCCAGCAGAAACTTCTTGTTGAAGAATATCAACAGTAGAACCATTGAATATAAGATTGAGAGCTTGAGGATTTTCAAGAAGAGCATTAGCCATCCAGCCAAGTTCTTCATCCTCTTTTAGAGCACCAACAATGGCATATAAAGAAGTAAAGACAGTATTAGTCTGTCCCTCTTCATAAGTAACACCACCATCTTTAGACACGAAACCACGAATAGCAGTAGCAAGTGTAAAGCTAATCATAGTATAATTGTCTTTCTCAGTAAAATTCACGTTCTTAATACGAACTGAATTAATACGTTTACAACCAGAAGCAATTAACTTCTTAATAATGTTCTGATATGAAACATTGTTAGAAGCGTTATCAACTTCATTAACATTCTCTTCAACTGGATTAGTTACTACACCTTCGCTAACAGTTGCATTTGCAGCTACATTCTGTGCCATAGTACAAAAAATTTTAATTTGTTAATAATGTTATTTATATTAGACATAAAACTCTTAATAGTCTTTCTGTCCAAGATTCTTTATGTTTTGTATGAGGTAATGATAATAAAAGAGTTGATATAGCTATTACACTATACCAACTCTTCTAATTATTCTAATGACAATGATAATGACATTATATCACCATTTGTTAATCTTATTGATAAAGTTTTATTCATTATTTCTAATGATTGAATTTCTGCTGGTTCTAAATGTCTATTTATCTTGTTTTCTAATGCTTGATTTATAATATCAAGAAATTCTGGATTTACTGTTATTTCCATGACTGTTATTATTAATTATTAATCTTTCCAATGTATTGCTATTAGTATTATTCCTGATATTGCAGTACAATAGAATATTATATGTAATGATTTGCTTACTAAATCATGTGGCAATACTGGAGAACATAATACTAATATTACACATGATATAAAACATATAGCAAATATAATAGTATTTATGATTGATAATCTGTTTACAATCATTTTTAATTTAGTATTAATACGTGTCATAATATAGCAAATTTTAATATTAAGTTTTACATAGAAGAAAATAGTAATAAATATGATGAACAAGTTATAATTGTATAATATGTTCGAGAGTTTAGTGAGTGTGATGATAATAATAGTTGTAATAAGAGTAGTAATAATGATGTAGATTGTGATGAATAGATATATAGTATGTAGCAGTAAAAGTAAATGAGATTAGAGAGATAGTTGTGGAGTTTAAGGAGATATAAATTGGTGAGATGGTTCTGTTCCACCTATTTCTCCTATTACTCTTAATCTTCCTAATCCCGATTATACTCTTAATCTTGCTAATACTATTATTAATCATACTAATCCAGCTATTGCTTGTGGCAGTCTACCATTAGCAACAACATAATCAAGATATTGTAATCTACTCATACCAGCACCTTTAGCATCAGCATCAAGACAATCAATACATTTAGTAATAGATATATCTCTATGACCAAAAGTCATATCACAATAGAGCATAAGAGCTTTAGTTTGTTCTTTATTCATAATAACAATATGTTTTAGTTTATGATATTTAATAACACATTTGGACACAATCAACAAAACGCTTATTAGAACTCTTAATAGTTGCTTGAACAGGTTTTGTATTGTTCCAAAATTCATTATGTTTTATATGAGGCAATATTCTTTATGTTATAGTATGAGGTAGTTTTTTGAAAACTAATGCCAGCAATAGCAGACCGAAGTCTGCCATCGCCAGCACAAGTATGGACTACAGGTCAAACATCTTGTCAATCAGAGCATCAAGTTTGGCTTGAATACGCTCTGTAACAACAACATCAGTAATAGATGTGTTATAACCTGCGTGTTCGTGTGTTTGAGCAACACCGTCAGCATCAGCGTATTCAGAGCCAGCTTCAAACTTGTTACGTTCCATAGTGACTTTAGCACCACGAAGAACAACTTGAAGTTCAGCAGCACCAAATCCGCCATTGCCATCATTGCGCAAACCTTGCTCTTTCTTCTTAGTGTACATCAGGTCAAGACCTTCAATAATACTAAGACATTGAGCAATCAGAACTCGTGGAACAAAGTCGATATAATCAACTTGTGTTTCAACATACTCACCGTCTACATTGCGAGCAATAGCATCGAATGGTTGGTCGAATGTAACACGATAGCGAATAGAATCACCATTTGAATACACACGAATGTTCTGAACTTTAGCATTGATAGTTGCCATAGTTGTATAGCGAGCTTTTCACTCGACTTGGCAGGATTATTGTTAGTAATAACGTATCAAGTAGCCTGCATCATACTATCCACGCAAAATTTATTATGTTAAATATGAGGTAATATAAGAATAATATTATAGTATATATCAATAACAATATCAATATATACTATAACATTATCATATCAATGTAAACATTTGATAATAACAATATATCATACAACTAATACATAGTGTCATAAACATTACAAATAAAACATTAATAACAATACGTTCAATACTTTTCATATCAATGTAAATATTATAAGTAAAACAATATATTTTATCACCAAGATTATTTATGTCGTTGTATGAGGTTGTAGCATTTGTCTGACGGGGTATTCAAGATGCACTTCGACAGCCGGGGGAGTCGTAGTAATACCCTCCCCATCTCACTCTTATATACTAAAATCTATATACCCCTTATCTCTCTAATAAACATTACAAATACTAATCTCATTATCTTCTTCAACATCTCTTATCGTTTCATCAAGTTAAATATCAGATAAAAATCTCACAATTTAAACTTTATCATTAACTTTAAGTTTACCATTTTATATTTTATATTTCAGTCATATTATAATTCTATTTTGTAACACTATTTGTAAAATCAAGAAAAACTTTATTATTAATAGTATATTGATTTTTATAATAATTATATTTAGAAATAATACCATTATCTATAAGTTCTTTAATAGCATTATTAACAGAATGATGATTACTATTATATCTTAAAGCAATATCTTGTTTATCTATAAATACTCTTTTACTATCAGTATCATAATAAGCCATAATATGATAAAGCATACGATAAGTAAAAAGATGCTTAAAGTCATATTTAATAATAAGTTGAGGATTAACTGTACATTTATTATTCATAACATTATCATTAACATTATTATGACTACAAATATAAAATAAATTTTGAAATATCCTTGCATTCTGAATAATTTTTGTTATCTTAGTATGCAAAATTTGAAGATATGAAAGTTATTATTGATAAACGTAAGAGTAATGCTATTTATGTAGATAAGTCTAATAATCATGTTGCTAATGCTGATGATATTATTAAACTTACATTTACTGATAATTCTGCTACTATTGATAAATATATTGCTATTATAGTTGGAGTATATAAACTTAATGAGACTGAAGTTGCAGTTCTTAAATATATTATTGCTGATAAATATAACAGTCTTAGTGGACAAGTTTGTATTGCTGTTGCTAAAATTATTAATAAAAGTACTGCTACTATTGCAAGAGCTATTGATAGTCTTAGAACTAAAAAACTTATATATGGTAATGGAGCTAATGCTCTTAAAGTTTCTACTTCTATTGATGTTAATAATGATGCTCTTTCCAATGCTAAGTTTGTTGTTATTGAACTTCATCCAGAAGTTACTTCTAATGGTGTGAGTATTTAATATGTGCTTATATAGTATATATAATATATAATAT
>ENA-UOJH01000785-UOJH01000785.1-human-gut-metagenome-genome-assembly--contig:-C148-NODE-785-length-27093-cov-186.060101_pt1 | contig 27093 bp, 24 predicted proteins | sample MGYA00242345_ERZ723892 | MGnify/ENA metagenome assembly ERZ723892 | reverse complement strand
AAAGATCGAATGTTAAACTAACATAACCCATGAAGGGACTTTTTCAGTGCCCTCCTTTGTATATTGCCCGGTATTTTAAAGCTTTTGCCCTTACAGGGCGCATTGCTAACTGTTACTATACCCAGGGCGATGCCCTGGGCTAAGAGCTTCTGCCCCTTCAGGGCGTGCTGATTGTATCCATTGCCCTGGGCTAAGAGTTTCTGCCCCTTCAGGGCGTGTGGGGCAAAACTTACGAAATTTTGGTGGTGCAAAGTTACGTATTACAGAAACTTCAGTCAAGAGTCCACTTGAAAAAGTCGAAAAACGTATTTTTGTCTTTGCAACTTATTGATAATCAAGAGTAGGTTTTCGTAAAATTGACTTTTTCAAGTGGGCTCAAAACTGGAATAGAAGACACTTCTTTTTTAGTCTTTTAAATCGACTCAAAGCCGAATTTAATGATGTTTCTTGTGATTTATGATACTTCTATGATACTTCTTGTAAAAGAAACGGAAAAGTATCATTCTTGTATTGCGCAGTATATCAGATGTTTATAAGAATGTCGTACTAAATAATGATACTATGATACATTTTCCCGCAAAAAACATTTATGCGCAAGCAATTATTTTCTGATTTTGTCTTTTGATTGTTCGGGGCTATGAAATGATATTTATGTTATCTCTGTGTTAGTGGTAATTCAAAAAATATCCAAAATAACCTTTTGCGCTCGTATTTTATGATTATCAATGAAAGGAATAATATTGCGAAATGCTCAACTATTTGCATGTTCCGTAAACATTTTGAGAATATTTTTCCTTTTTCTGAAATTATTCTCGTACTTTTGCAAGCGTATTCACCTATTATATAATAATGTATGGCAAAGAAAGATGTAAACAGATTGAAGATAATGTTGGCAGTAACCAAGCGCTCAAACAAGTGGTTGGCAGAAATGTTGGGTAAAGACCAAGCAACCATTTCTAAATGGTGCACCAATACTTGCCAACCAGACTTGGAAACCTTAATACGGATTTCTGATTTGCTGAAAGTGGATGTAAACGATTTGTTGAACAAAGAATGTATCAAAGAATGATGGACGATATATCGAAACAGATAAAGGCAGGAACTTCCATGCCTCGAAATATGTTCCTTTTTAACAATGCTATATACTTGCTGCCATACACTGGTGTGGATAGTGGCATCACTCGTGCACTGGACGAAGACATCAATGTCACATTTATGAATAATAACAAGGCACAGGAATTTGTCATCACGGTTTGGAGAGGAGAAAGTAACCAAGTCGAGGGTGAAAGTAACCAAGTCGGTAACCAAGTCGAGGAAAAAAGTAACCAAGTCGGTAATGAAGTTGAGGGAAAAAGTAACCAAGTCCAAGACTCTGACACCCGACTTAGACACTCTGACACCGACTTAGACGCCGACCATGACACTCGACTTAGACACTCTGACACCCGACTTAGACACTCTGACACCGACTTAGACGCCGACCATGACACTCGACTTAGACACTCTGACACCGACTTAGACACCGACCATGACACTTTTGTCGAAGACCATGACACTAAAAGAGTGCCATTGACGAATAAACAGAAGGATATAGTAAACTTCTGTAGCGTGCCAAGAACAAGTAGGGAAATTTTGGAAAGAGCCGGTGTTGTCTATCATACAAAAAATATAGCCAAATACATCACCTCCCTTGTTGCAGCAGGATATTTGCAGATGACCAACCCTGAAAATCCTACGGCAAGCAATCAAAAATACAAGAAAGTAACAACAAAATAGTAAGAATGATGGACTCTTTATATTTCCTCCAGTTTGCATGTTTCATCTTCATGCTCATCAATGCCCTTATCCTCGGCATCACCCACCTGCACATGAAGTGGGTCAACCGACGCTATGAGTGGTCACGCTGGCTGATACTTGCAGGCATGTTGGGGCTCGCCATACAATATCTCTTGCAGATGCTCTTGGGTTTTCGTGCGAAAAGCGATGACTTGGGAGCTGTCTTCAATATCTTGGTCTATACCCCATGCATTACCACTATCTCCATGGGCATATACAACATTGAGGCGACCCATGCCAACCGCCGAAAGATGAACATCGTCTGCACTTGCATTTATGCCGCCATCATCGCAGTTTTCTGCATAGGCTACAGCAATAGCGGAAGTCTTAACATCGGCAACTGGCTCTATGCGATGCTCGTATTGTTCGGTGCAAACGTGGCATATTGCATCTATATGATTATGATTGAGATGCGGAAACGCAAGAAGATGTTGGAGCTGATGACTGGTGACGACATGCTGCCCTATGTGCGATATGCCCGAGCCAGTGTCTTCGCCCTGTTCTTCTCTACCCTTACCATGCCTTTCGCCATCCTCTCCACCACCTTATTATATATAATAGGCCCGTTGGCTCTGCTCTCTATCCTTTTCTTCAATCTGAGTTTCGTGGCATTGGGCTACAATTACGTTCCTACCGAGGAACTCTTGGACAAGGAGGAAGAAGAAAGCGCAGCCCTCGCAGATGAAATAACAGAAAGCTCCAATGGGCAGGATGCAGAGTCTGCTGATAGTAAAGAAACATTGCCATCGTTTTCTCAGGAGCGTCAGGCAGCCATCAAGGAGAAGCTCGACAAGTGGTGCGAAGAGTTGGGCTATAAAGACACCACAGTAAACATGTTCACCCTGTCACGCTCGCTGAACATTTCTAAGAACGAGTTGTCGCGCTACTTCACTTCATGCCTAAACTCCACCTTCCGCATCTGGCTTTCCGAGGTACGTTTCGAGGCGGCAAAGAAGATGATGCTCGACTATCCCGACTACAACAACGACATCATTTCTGCCGAATGTGGCTTCTCCTCACGCTCCTATCTCTATCGCATATTCAAAGAGAAAGAAGGTTGCTCCCCAACTGTCTGGAGAGCGAAAATACAATAAAATCACGCCTTAGGTGTCTACTTCCCCCACCAAGTAGACACCTATTTTGTAGGAAGTAGACACCTAAGTGGGGGAAGTGGAGACAAAGAGAACCATTAATTTTGCAGATGAAAAAGGGCTATACTCATTTTTTTAATCTTTCTCATTTCTGTCCGTCTGCCATATAAAAAGGTTTAAATATCTTAATAAATGATAGTACTATCAGATAATTTGTTTATCTTTGCATTATCCAAAAGATTGGAAAAATGTAAGAAATAGCCTGAAAAAAGATTGGAAAAATGTATAAAATAGGCTGTTTTTACCTTGGAAAAATGTAATTTAACAGTGCAAGTGTATGATTAACAGAAAGATAGATAAATATTTAGATAATTTCTTTCAAGCAACGCATAAAGCATTGTTGCTTACGGGAGCTCGACAGATAGGTAAGACTTACTCAATAAGACAGGCCGCTCAGCGAATCTTTGATGATTTTGTTGAGATCAATTTCATAACTTCTCCTGAGGCTATTGGCATCTTCACTGGAGCCAAAGATGTAAAGGATATGCTGTTTCGTCTGACGGCTTTCGTGCATAAGCCTCTTGTTAAAGGAAAGACTCTCATCTTTTTTGATGAAGTGCAGGTTTATCCTGAAGTAGTAACCCTCATCAAATTTCTGGTTGATGAAGGGAGTTATCGCTATGCCTTAAGTGGTTCTTTGCTGGGTATCGAATTGAATAATTTGCGTTCTGAACCTGTTGGCTATTTAGATGTTAAGGAAATGTTTCCACTTGATTTGCAGGAGTTCTATTCTGCTATAGGTTTATCTGCAGATGTTTTGGATGTTATCCGTAAAAACTGGGAAGAAAAGACGCCTGTAGATGATTTTGTACATCATGAATTGATGAGAGCTTTTCGCTTGTATTTGATAATAGGAGGAATGCCGCAAGCTGTTCAGACCTATTTGGATAGCAATAATTTACAGCGTGTGATTGATGTACAGAAGAGTATTCTTTTGGAGTATCAGCGTGATATCATGAAATATAAGATGGATGACAACAATCAAAAGTTGTATATCCAGGAAATATTCCAATTGATTCCTTCTGAATTGAATGCTAAAAACAAGCGTTTTATTCTTAAAAGTTTGAATCAGCAAGCTAGATTTGCTAATTATGAAAATAGCTTTCTTTGGCTTCGGGATGCTGGTGTGGCTCTTCCTACTTACAATGTAGAGGAACCTAAATTACCATTGTTGCTGGCTAAGACAAGAAACCTTTTCAAATTATTCCAAAATGATGTGGGGTTGCTGATCAGTCAGTTTGCTGATGGCATTCAGTTGCGTCTTTTAAACGATGAACAGTTTATCAATTTTGGCGCCATCTATGAGAATGTGGTTGCTCAGGAGTTGAAAGCTCATGGCTTTGACCTCTATTACTTTAACAATAAGCGCTTGGGAGAGTTGGATTTTGTGGTGGAGTACAAAGGACAGGTTTTGCCAATAGAGGTGAAGTCTGGTAAGGATTATGACCGTCATAATGCGCTTTCGAATGTAATGGCATCAACAGAATACAAAATTCCTCATGGTTTGGTACTTTGTAATGGAAATGTAGAGACAAAAGGAAAGGTGACTTATGTTCCGATTTACATGCTGATGTTTCTGGAAAAAGATTCTGTTCAGAATATAACCTATAAGATGGATTTGTCAGGATTAAATGTGTAAAATTCTGGCTCATCTGCCGAATGTGGCTTCTCTTCACGCTCCTATCTCTATCGCATATTCAAAGAGAAAGAAGGTTGCTCCCCAACAGTCTGGAGAGCGAAAATACAATAAAATCACGCCTTAGGTGTCTACTTCCCCCACCAAGTAGACACCTATTTTGTAGGAAGTAGACACCTAAGTGGGGGAAGTGGAGACCTTTTTCCGAAGAAAAACACTATTTTTGCGCCATGGGAAATATGATAGAGACTCTCACGAAAGAGGAACAGGCTATTTTCATTGTGGCATTGTTTCTTCTTTTATTCGCCATAGTCATGAGCTATGCCATGGTTCAAGACTACAGGATATATCTTGATGGAAACAACAAGGCTCGCTACAGTTTCTGTGATTTCATCAAGAGAGGAAGATATTATATCTATCTGTTTCTCAGACAGTCTTTCGTCATCATCCTGGGAATGACAGTATATCTGACGGCAATGAGAGAATAGGTGCTTCGGTGGATAATGCCGCTGCATAGTGGCAAGATTTGGCTGAATGCACAAAAGTATTTTTTTTACAAGAAATTATTAATTTAATAACTAACAATATGAAAACGAATTTTGTAAAATTGAGATGGCTTTTCACGATGCTTTTGTTCGTGACAACCATGATTATGCCAACCATGATGTTGGCGAAAAGTATTGATCTAAAAATACCGGAAGGTGATGGCGCAGGAACCCCATATAAAATTGGTACTGCTGAAGAACTTTATTGGTTTGCAGGTCTGGTGAATGGTACGCTTCCAGACGGGGGAAAAAAGAATTTATCTGCCAATGCAATCCTCACGGCAAACATTACCGTGAACACAGGCGTTCTTGACGCAAATAAAAATCTGGTAAGCAAAAGCGACCTTACAGAATGGGAACCTATTGGTGCTCGTTGGTCTCCATATACTGGCACCTTTGATGGCCAGGGATACACCATCAGCGGATTGTATTTCAATAATCCTCACTCATCTTATGTTGGCTTGTTTGGCTGCATAGGAGCCAACGGCAAGATTTCCAACGTAGGAGTTTTGGATTCATATTTTCAGTTCAGTGCGCTTGGGGGAGGTGTATGCGGAGTGAATTATGGCACTGTCAGAGATTGCAAAAATACAGGTTCTGTTAGAGGATTTTCAACAATAGGCGGCGTGTGCGGATTAAATGAAAAAGGCGGAATAATAGAAAACAGCTTTAATGAAGGCACTGTCAGCGGAACAGGTGATAATGCTCAACAAGTCGGCGGCGTGAGCGGCTATAACAATGGCACAATCAAAAGCTGCTATAACACAGCTTCTGTAAGCGGACAAGAATCTGTCGGCGGCGTGTGCGGCTTTAACTCGGTTGGTACAACAACAAATTGCTTTAATGAAGGCACTGTCAGCGGACAAAATTTTGTCGGCGGCGTGTGCGGAAATGGCTGTGGTGTTACAACAACAAATTGCTTTAATGAAGGCACTGTCAGCGGACAAAGTCACGTCGGCGGCGTGTGCGGATATGACTATTACTATGATGGTACATTAACAAATTGCTATTATCTTAGTGACACAGCCACAGGCGGTATAAACGGAAAAGATGTGAGTGGCAAGGCAGAGGGAAAGTCCATAGAGCAGTTTAAAAGTGGCGAGGTGGCATGGCTTCTTAACGGTTCCACATCTGTTCCTACCGAAGGAAGCACCTTGGTATGGTATCAGAAGTTGGGCGACAATGCTGACGCTTACCCAGTCTTGAAATCCACTGGCGACAATACTGTATATCAAACACCCCTCATCTCTTGCGACGGGACAACCCAAATTGGTGAATATGCAAACAATCCGAATGGCGACCAGTTGTCTCACAACTATCAGATGGCAACTGTAGCAGATGCCAATGGACTCTATGGGGGTGTATGCGTAGAATGTAACTCTCCAGAAGAAGGTGTAAAATACATTAAAGACTTCTGTGGCATCCTTGGTAACAACCTGAAACTGACCTACGCTGATGGTAAGTACACTGCCAAGGCAGTGACGCTCACAGATGGCGAGGCTTATAATAGCCCAGTAGATATAGAGGTGGCTGACTTCAAGTACATTCGTACATTCGATGCCTACAAGTGGCAATCGCTCTATGTGCCATTTAGGATGAGTCTTGAACAGTTGACAAGCAATGGTTTAAACGTGGCAACCCCAGTGGACATCGAAGTGGTCAATGAAACTATTACGCGACTGAACGTCCAGAAGTTGAAGTCTGGTTTCTCTAAAGCAAACTATCCAAGCTTGATCATGTGTGAGAGTGATGGAGAAAAGACCATCGAGTTGGCAGATGTCACACTTTCTGCATCGAAGGAAAAATTTATCGACTGTATGAGTATGACAAGAAAATATGTTTTTAATGGTGTTTATCAAGCCAATAAAAACCTTGCGTCTAACTCGGAGGATGCTATCAATTACATCATAAAAGATGGTGGACTGGTCTTGCGAACTGACGATGATGTGCCTGCGCCACAAAGTTGGTATATGAACGTAACTATACGCGAGAGTCCTTTTGGAGGTGCAGATGAACCTTTGTCTTCCGACGCTAAGACTATGCCTATTTATGTGATAGGTGAAGGTTATGCTACTGGCATAGAGAATGTGAATACCGCAGAGGAATATATTCTGCATGGCATCTACGACTTGCAAGGTCGCAAGTTGAGTCAGGAGCCAGAAAGCGGCATCTATATCAAGGATGGAAAGAAGTACGTGAAATAATTGACTCAACTTGCGAAACATTCGCTACATTGATATGTACTTTTTGACATTTACTCCATCACCTCCCAGAAACTCCCGGGGAGGTGATGTTCTTTATCTCCTTTGCCTCCTTGAACAGTGGGGCGATGTCCTCTGAGTCAAAGCCGGCAATGCCGCAACCGATGGGTGTTATCAGGAACTGCTTCTCGGGATGCAGACTCCTCTGTTCTCATATCATTTGCGATATTGTTTTAATTGTTTGCAAATATATAGTTTTTTGAGGAGAAAAGGGCTTCTTTGCCCAATTCTTCTCCTATTTAATATTATAAGATTCAAGTTTCGCAAGTGTTTTAGGAGAAAAAAGCGTGGCTATCCGATAGAAGAACTAAGAACATATCGGTAGAAAATCCTTGTTAGCAAATCGGTATCCACAGTGTTGCAGCTCATTAAAACTTATATATAGGCAAAATCTTGACCTTATAACCATTTTTCTCAATTATTCTTTCATCATTCATCGTGACAATGATTAGATTGGAGCATTTGAGTTCCCCTGCACATTCTATGATGCTATCTATCTCCCGCTTGAGCGTTCGTTCGGATGAGAGGTCATAACATACTTGTATAAGACTTTCTACATGAGCACCCTGCCTTGTAACAAAATCAGTCTCCTTGTCATTACGGGAGCGATAATAGAAAAGTGATGTTTCTGCATGATACCCCCTACGAACCAACTCTATAAAAACCTGATTCTCCAATAACCTGCCTAAGTTCTCACTCACACTAAAAGCCTTGGCTTCTACAAAACCATTGTCAACCACATATACTTTTTGTGGAGCTTTCTTCATTACTTTCAACTTGTTGTTGTAACGTGGCAGATAATACAAGAGATAGGGTTCACTTAAATATCCCATAAACTTCTTGGTTGTTGCTACGCTTGAAAATCCCAGCGTTTCTGCCAGTTCGTTGGCACTGAATGGATTGCAGAAGTTAGAAACCAGATACATGGCCAGGTTGTTCAAATCCTCTACATTGCGTACTTTATGACGCTTGGCAATGTCTTTCCAAATGATGGAATCAAAGAGTGTGGAGAGATAGTTTTGGGTCAGGCTTCTTGCTGCTACAGTCTCTGGATAGCCACCATGGTGCAGATAGTCTGCAATAAGCGAGAGGTCTGACGCGCTGTCTTTCATCTCTGATACTTCCGAAAGATTTCTGTGGTTCCAGATAAAGAATTCAGAAAGACTGAAAGGCAGCATCTCTATCTGGATATATCTGCCTGTGAGCAATGTTGCCATTTCGCTACTCAGCAATTTGGCGTTGCTTCCCGTAATAACCATGTTGATTCCCATGCGGTAAAGTTTGGAAACCCATAAATGCCAACCATCCAGATTTTGAACCTCATCAAGCAGAAGATACTCGAAGTCGGGATAAACGGCATGTAATGTTTCCCAAACCAAATCATCGTCCCATGCACTCAGGAGTTTGCCGTCATCAAAATTCAGATAGGCAAAGTTCCTGCCTTTCAGCATCAGCAAAGCCTCTGTCGATTTGCCAGTTCTTCTGGGACCCGTTATCAACTTGATTTGCTTGCTTGCCAACAGTTCATCCTCATCATATTTGGTATGACGTGTAAGGTAAGGACGGGAAAGCAGAATATCCCGTTCCTTTTTCTGGTTACTGATAATTGTTCTCATTTCTCTTCAGATGAATTGATTAAACCGAGACAAAGATACAAAAAATATTCATTCTATCCATCGTATTGAATAAAAAAGTGCTGATTTTATTCAATACGATGGATAGAATGAATAAAAAACGACAAGGGGGCTATCTGCCACGATGATAAGTGCAAGCGCATTCACCATTCTTTCATCGTCACCATTCGCTACATCGACTATAATAGTTGTAACTACTCAGTTCACCCATATTGTCATGAGTTGTTACGTTAATGTGAGTCAACGTGTATTATTAATAAAGTTTAAAGTGGTCAACTATTTTTTTATAGTTTCTATCAGAATAATGCAATAGGCTTCAACTGCTTACGAAGCCGCTTTCATATTTCGAGCCTTTTCTATTCAAAGTTTTCAATAGGGGTGCTGAGTTATAAGACAAATGTAGGGGAAAAATTAAGCAGAGAATCATTTTTTCAGAAAAACTTTGCCAACTGATGTCCAGCCATCACGGCGATGAGGCCAAGGATGAGGCTGCCGAAGAGATAGAGCATCATGTAGAGATATTGCTCATCCTTCATCAGCGATGAACCTTCGTTCATGAAGGTGGAGAAGGTGGTGAAGCCACCGCAGAAGCCTGTGGTGAGCAGCAACTTGGTGGAGGAATTCATCCATCCGCCGCCATTCCACGAAATGCCGGAGAGAAATCCGATGATGAAGCAGCCCAACACGTTTACTGTCATGGTGCCGAAGGGGAAAGCTATGAGGCTGCACGACTGCACCATCTTGGAAATCCAATATCTCAGGCCGCCTCCAAAGAAGCTGCCTATGCTTACGATTAATACTTCTTTCATGTCTGTTTCTTGTCTTATATCTGTTTTCTTGCTTTGCCTCGGAAGCTGTTTCGTGCCAGTGCCGATTCGCAGTCGCGGCAAAGTGCTTCCGAGGCATGATGATGTTTGAAACCCTCTATCAATGCCGTAGCCCTTGGCGAGGAGAGAATATCTTCGAGCGACTGATGGAAGAGGTTGCCCAGCACGACATCGCCGTTATGGTCGAGGCAGCAGGGCACGAGGCTTCCGTCTGCCAGCACACCTATCTGCTTGATAAGTGCCTTGCAGAACACCTCTCTTCCCTTGACGTTACTCTTGTCTTCCTCGCTGTTGCCTGTTTCCTGTCCTTCTTCTTTGTTGTCGAAGTTGGGCCACTCGAACTTTCTGTCAAACTCCAAGTAGAGATTGTCGCTGAGGCGGAATCCGTCGGGACGCTCTTTCCAAGGCTTAGGCACGTACTTCTCGATGAGGCTCATCACCTCTTCGTTCTCTTGGTCCATGCCTCCCTGGTTCCATAGGCGCAACACCATACAGGTGCCTTTGGCTGCTGCCTGAGTGGAGAAGCGCATCACCTCATCCATATAGTCGGACAGTCTGCCGTGTGCATTGCTCTCGTGCGAGTGGACAGAGAGTTGAATCTTGTGGGGCAGCGTGTCTAAGAGTTCCATGGCCCGATGCAGAAGGGTGCCGTTGGAGGTAAGCACGGTCTTGAATCCACGCTCTCTTGCCAGAGTGATGAATTGTGGCAGCAGAGGGTGGAGCAGGGGCTCTCCCATGAGATGGAAGTAGAGGAAACAAGCCTTGCCTTTCAACTTACTGGTGAGCAAGTCGAACTCTTCTGCCGTGAGCTGTCTCTTCGCTCTGTTGTGCTTGGGGCAGAAGTGGCAGTTCAGATTGCACGTGTTGGTTATTTCTATATAACAGCGGTCTATCATACTTCTATAGTCAGTCTTGATTTTTTGTCGTCACTCATGAAGTGTGGTGCAAAAGTAACAAAAAATAGTCATTCGTGGGCATTTTGTCTCTCTAACTTCTCTGGCTTCCCCTAACTTTTCTGTTTTTCTTCCCATGCCAGTATCAGGGCGACAACGCCCGAATAGCTTTTCCTGCCTTCCGAGACGTTGTTGCCCTTGAGGTAAAGGTCGAAGATGAAGTCTTGTGCGGCATCAAGCACCTTGCTTCGCTTGCTGAGCCAGTAGTGGCGGTCGTCCTTTGCCAGACGGATGATCTCGGGACGGATATGGCTCAGGAATTTCTCTCCCTCCTTTTCGCCTAAGACATCGAAGACATTGCGGAGCACATGGAAGAAGATGTGGTAATATCCGCTGAACTTCACAGCCTTGTCTGTTGACGATGTGCAGACAATATAGCTGTAGAAGTTGGCTTCGCCCTCATTGGCTATTCCTAAGAAATGAGCATATTCGTGTGCATAGATGGCGGGATAGTCGTGAGGGCGAATGTCGCCATTCAGCGTAAACTCGCAGAAGAAAGGAGCCATGCTGCCTGTGACGCCCGCCATCGAACTGAGGGGAGTGAACACCATGGTCTTGACATGGGGATGAGGGTTGAAGGAAGGGTTGATGCCTTCCTTGACTCCGATTTCGCTGTATCCTTTCAGAACTGCATCCCGCACCCGATTCTTCAATCCATCATCCACAATACCATTGAATTGACTTTCCCTTTGGCCGTCGAACGCTGTTTCTTCACTCTTCACTCTTCGTTCCTCGCTCAGCGAGTTGAGGCTGTCGGCATAGCGATAGGCAAACTCGCGTAGCTTGTCCTTATCTACTTCTGCTGGTTTCATGCCTGTGCGCTGATAGATGTTGGGCTGCGAGTAGTTGAGTCCCCAGGCCATGTAGAACCATACGTAGATCCATAGCAGATATTCTGCCACTCTTCCCCACACCGTCTTTGTCTTGGGATAACTGTTCCCTTTAGCTGCCAGGAAGGCGTAACGGCGGGCAAGTCGTTTGCGAAGGACAATCTCGTAGAGAGGATAAAGAATGACCCATGCGATGCTGAGGGCGATGAAGATGTCGCCTATGGCAAACGGGAAGATGCCCGAAAAGGAAGATAGTATTCTCCCGATGGTGCTGTATATATATAAGGTGTAAATGTAGCCTAAGTATGGGCTCCACTTAAAGGCGAGAACAAGGATGAGCAACGACAGGAGCAACCAGTGTCGCCATCTTAGTCGGTTGAAAGTATTTGATAGTTTCATGCTGTGGTTTTATAATGAGAATGTTCATACATTTTAAAATGCTGCAAAAATACACAACTTTTCTGAATTATTGACAAGGTGACTCTGTTTTTTTTCCTATATTTGCAATCACAAAGCAGATTATTAACTTTAACATATAGGAGGGTGGATTATGAAAAAGTCATTAGAAGCATTCGAGGCAAAGAACCTGGAGTATGAGAACATTTACAACGAAGAAGATGATTGTAGAGAATATAATTCTATTTGGTACAACTAAGCATCTTGTTTGAAGCTTTTACCCACGTGCTGTTGAATTTCTGATTCAGAGTGCGTGGGTAAATTTTTGTCATTTCTCGAAGTGCTGATAGTCTTTGCTGTGCTTCCAGTCGCCACCCCATCTGAATCCTTTTTCTTTGAAAAGGCGATAGCATAAGTCGCCCCTTTGAATCATGTATGCGTGTTTCTTACTGCGGTCGAGATAGGGACGTGCTGTGGCTGGTTCTATTACTTCTTTGCCATTTCTCAGTCGTTTGTGGTAGGGGTTGTAGAGGGTGTTGATGTCTACAGCCATTCCTCTGCCGTGCTTTGATACGGTGTGGGTATGCGAGATAAACCTGAAGTTAAAGCAAGAGGAGTTGTTGGCTCTCATGGCCCGTTCGTCGTCTGCGTTCCAATAGTCGATGAGCCGCATTCGTTCTATCGGATATTTTGCCCGGTAGAGTTTGTACAGAATGTCGAGCACATCGTTAGCTATGGCTTTGTTGATCACCATTTCTCCCACGATGCTCCTGCCTTCCTTGTCGGTGTGCAGGCAGCGCAGATAGCGCAGCTCGCTTCTTGGCACAGTACAATTCTTCTTGTATGTTTTTCCCTTCATCATGCTGAAGATGTTGTCGGGAATGGGCACGGCATAAAAGTAATGTTTTTCTCCCTTTTTGCTGATGCTTTGCTCTGTGACAGTCTCGCCTGGGTTCTGTGCTTTCAAGGGCATACAGAACAGCGAAGAGAGCATGATGCACAGAAGGAGGAGTGTCTTCGCCAACAATCTGCTTGCCGGGATGTAATGCGAGTCTTTTATTTCGCCAATAACGATGATACTGTGAAGACTGCCTATGCAGTCAATGTTGCCGAGGGTGTTGAGCATGAAGTCCTGATAGTCTTTCATGTCGTGTGCATACACTTTGATCTGAAAATCATAGTCGCCCGTGGTGTTGTAGCATTCCGTTATCTGGTCTATGTTCTGCACGGTGTCCATGAATTGCTGTATCAGGTCGTGAGTGTGCTGCTTCAGTCGGATATTGCATAGCACGATGACGTTGTGCCCCATCTTGTGATGGTCGACGATGGCTCCATATCGCTGTATGTATCCTTCCCGTTCCAGTCGTTTCTGACGTTCAAAGGTAGGCGAGGGAGAAAGGTGTACTCTTGCTGCAAGTTCCTTGACGGTGAGCCGGGAGTTCTGTTGCAGCAACTTCAGTATCTTGATGTCTATGTCGTCGAGTTTTTCTTCTGTTGCCATAATCTGTTCTTCTTTAAATGTGCATTTTTTTACAGAATAATATTCTGTGTATCGATTATTCTAACTGCAAAGTTAGCATATTTTTCTGAATTATGAAGAATATTTGGCGGATAAAATTCTTCTTTCTACCTTTGCAGCCGAAAAAGAAGCATTTTTGCCGACAGTGGGGCAGGATGCAGACAGTCATCATTACACATAATATTAAAGAAAGGGAAATAAAAACATGAGCAACGTGAGAAATCAACATTTTGAGGCAGTGGGCAGCTATTTGCGCCCAGCAGAGTTGAAGGAAGCCAGAGTAAAGTTTGCCGAGGGACAGATTTCGGCAGTAGAACTTCGTCACATTGAAGACCGGCTTATCACAGAAGTGGTCAGACAGCAGAAGGCGCACGGATTGCGCTATATTACAGATGGCGAGTTTCGTCGCAGCTATTGGCATCTCGATTTTATGTGGGGATTTGGCGGCGTAGAGCACATAGAGTTGGATCATGGTTATCAGTTTCATGGCGAGGAAACCACGAAAGGCTCCCTCCGTCTTACAGGAAAGATAACAGGCGAGAACCATCCCTTCATCAAAGATTTCTTGTTTGTGAAGCAGTTTGAGGAGGAGGGCGTAGAGGCCAAGCAGACCGTACCGGCACCGGCACAGTTTCTGGCAGAGCTGTTCCGAGGAAAGAATGCCGAGAACACCCGTCAGTTTTATCCCAACACCACAGAGCTGATAGAAGACATTGCCAAGGCCTATCGCACATTCTTCCACGAGATCTATGCAGCAGGCTGTCGAACTGTACAGTTGGACGACTGTACCTGGGGCATGATTGTAGATGACGATTTCTGGAAGTCGATGGCAGGTACGGGCTTTACCCTGGAACACGAGGCCCTGCAATATCTGAAGGTCAACAACCTCTCCATAGAGGGAAAGCCCGAGGGGCTGACCGTCAACACGCACGTGTGCCGTGGCAACTATCATTCATGCTATGCCACGAAGGGCGCCTACGATGCTGTGGCTCCTTATCTCTTTGCCCGCGAGGATGCCGACACCTTCTATCTTGAATACGACGATGAGCGTTCGGGTGGCTTCGAGCCTCTGCGGTATGTGGCTGAAGGCAAGAAGGTGGTTCTTGGTCTGATAACCAGCAAGTCGCCTGTGCTCGAGGACAAGGCCACAGTCATAGCCCGCATTCATGAGGCGGCGAAGTATCTTCCTCTCCAGCGTCTCAGCCTGAGTCCTCAGTGTGGTTTTGCTTCTTGCGAGATAGGCAACAAACTGACAGAGGCAGAGCAGTGGGCCAAGTTGGATCTTGTGCGAGAAATCGCCGAGGAGGTTTGGGGAGCGTGATGCTTCCCCTTGTCTTGCAAAATCATCCGGGGCAATGACGTGTTCTTACAGCGCAAGTATATTCATACAAGAATTGCCGAAAAACGGCTTCTCAGTTGGGAAAATGAATCTGCCCAACTGGGAAAATAATTTTTCCTAACTGGGAAAAATTTTTTTCGTAGTTAAGTGCAGTATGCTTGTGAATATTTATGCACGGCTTTCTTTTTGCGTAAAACTCGGGCAAAGTCTTGGCTTTTTCATGATTTCTCCGTACCTTTGCACGCCGAAGAATAAAACAAAACGAAAAAAACATTATGGAATATATGTCTCAGGAAGGCTACGATGAGCTCGTGGCTGAACTTCAACACATGGTAAAGGTGGAACTGCCTGCTGTGCGTGACGCCATAGCCGAGGCACGCGACAAGGGCGACCTCAGCGAGAACTTTGAGTATCATGCTGCCAAGCGAGAGCAGGGCAAGCTGTTGAGCAGAATCAGTTTCAAGCAGAAGATTCTGGAGAATGCCCGCGTAATAGACAAGTCGCGACTGCAAAGCGACAAGGTGGGACTGTTGAGCAAGGTGAAGATTACCAATGTGGCCAATAAGTGCAGCATGACTTACACCATAGTGAATCCTCACGAGGCAGACCTTCATAGTGGAAAAATCTCTATCAAGTCGCCCATCGCACAGGCTCTCTTGGGCAAGAAAGCCGGCGATGAGGTCATGGTGAAGGTGCCTGCCGGACTGATGAAATTCCACATAGACAATGTGGAACTGTAAGAACGATTACTCAGAAAGAATATTTCTCAACTCTCCGAGCATATTTCCTAAGTCGTTGAAGACGGCCTGGATGTATGCTCGGATTTTTTTGTCTTCCTGTTCGCCGATGTGCTCGGGCGAGAGAGCCTGCAACTGCTGTTGACATTCCGCCTGCATCATCTGGGTTATGGGTTGCAGTTTGTGGGCAATTCTTGCCACATCCTGCTTGTCCTCCTGGCTGAGTTCCACCTGTACAGCCTGTGTATTGTCCTCCTGTGCCTCTTTTTCCTTTTCGGCAGCAGGCAGATATTTGTTCAACGATTCCCGGTAAGTTTCCATTTCTGTCGTCACGGTTTTCACAATCTCCATCTCTGCTTCCTTGTCGCCTCCGGCAAAGATCAAAAGTGAAGACAGCCTTTCATGGGCAGATACATCAGCGGCAGGCTCTTCTGCAGTTGTTTCTTTAGCGGCAGGCTCTTCTGTAGCAGCTCCTCGGGCAGCAGGAGCCAACAAACTCTCTAAGGCTTCAGGGCGGAAGGGCTTGAACAGGCAGTCGTCGAAGCCAGCCTCCGTCAGTTCTTCCTTGATGCTGATGTCGTGGGCTGTCATGGCAATCACCTTCATGTGTCTGTGATTGATCATGCGGATAATCTCCGTTCCGTTCATCTCTGGCATTTCTATATCCATCAGCATCAAGGCGGGCTGCTCGTTGTGCAGAATGGTAAGAGCCTCGGTAACATGCTGACAGGCAAATATCTGCCAGTCGTCATTGGTCTTGCGGTGCAACATCTCCTGGAGCAGTTGCAGCTGCAGACGGTCGTCGTCGAGGATCAGAATCTTATGGTTGGCAAGGGGCTGCTGGTTCGCTGATGACAGTTCTGTGGCCGCGGCGCTGATACTTGCCGGCTGCTTTTCGGCAGCTTCGCCCGTTGAGGCTTCCTGAACGGAAGGAGGATTCTGACTGATAGGAAGGATGATGGCAAAGGTGGAGCCGATGCCTTTCTCTGATTGCAGACTGATCTGTCCGCCTAAGAGGGTGACGAGTTCATGGGTGATGGACAGTCCTAAGCCTGTGCCTTCTATGCCCTGTGCGTCCTTGAGACGTGTGAAAGCCTGGAACACTTTTCGACATTCCTCAGAAGTCATGCCCATGCCCGTATCCTCTACCTTTATAATAAGGTGGCAGATGCCTGCCGATGGGGCTGGCTTGACGAGGGCAGTGACGGTAACCTTTCCTTTCACGGTGTACTTGATGGCGTTGCTGATGAGGTTGTCCAACACCTGACGGATGCGGAAAGCATCTGCCTGATAGGTGATTGCGGCATCGGCTGCTAATCCTTGCAGCTCGGCAGCCTTATCCTGATAAGAGGAACTTAACACCAGGTTCTTCTTCTCTGCCTGCATCCTCATGCCTTCGGTGCATTGCCGAATGAGCGAGGCTGGCGAGAAACTGGAGGGATGGAGTTCCAGCAGTCCGTTCTCCAATTTGTGATAGTCGAGGAGCGAGGCCACCAATCTTGACAGATGGCAGGCAGAGCTGGCTATGTTGTCGATATAGTTCATGCCTTTCTCGTCGCTCACATGTTCTCTCATCAGGTCGATGAAGCCCGAAATGGAAGCCACGGGAGCCTTGATGTCGTGGGTGATGGTAAGAAGGAGTCTTTCGCGTTGGTTCATGATGCGCTGAATCTCGGTGTTGGCCTCTTCCAAGTTCTCACGATAGATGCGTTCCTTTTTGGTGTCTTTGAAGATGTAGCACAGCAAGACTACGGCGGCGGTCATGGCAAGCAAAGCCATAAGGGTGATCTGCCACAGGAGTGAACGGCGGGCATTCAGCGCTTTGCCTAAAGCCTGCTGCATGGACTGCATCTCGCTTTGGCGGATGGTGTTGAGCAAGTGGGAAGTACGTTCGGCAAGCTGGGCGTTCACTTTCTGCAGGTCGCTCACCTCTTTGTTTACTGCTTTCTCCTTTTTCTGTGTGTTCTGTTTGTCTTCCTGTCCTATCTGCGACAGCACCTGTGCCACCTCTCCGGCGATGTCGACAGGTGTGGAAATCGAGTCGGTTGTAGTTTGGTTGACATCATTGTGTATGGCTATGGTGTCGGTGGCGCCTTTCTTGAAGGCGTCGGCGAGTCGGCGGAAGAAGCCTTTTCGGGTCTTCACCACCTCAACGGTTGTCCTTTTGTTCTCATGGGTTTGTGCGGTCTTGGGGTGCACCACTACCGAGTCTTTTCCGCTGTTCAGATTGCTCACCTTCTCGTGAAGAAAGCTCTCATGGTTGTTGGCTCTCAACACTCTCCGGAGTTGCTTCAGGTTGACTTGCTTCAGGTTGAGCAGGCTGACGAGGGTGTCCATGCGTGCTTTCTGTAGGGAGTCCTTTTCCAGCGCCTTGAGTTTGAGTGCCTGTACCTTGGCTTCCGAGATGGAGTGGTTGAGTTCCTCCCAGTTTCCCGATGTTTCCATATAGATGGAACGTTCGTTGTTGCTCACGTCGAGCAGGCTGTACACCAGGCTGTCGGCCATATTGCGCTTGTGAGTATAGTCGCGCGAAGCCTTGTCGATGTTCAGGATAGACTGCGTGTTGCTGTATACGAGCGCTACTGCCAGGGCCATCACCACGGCCACGGCAGCATATCCTAAGGCTACTTTGAGAGGAATATTGTTTTTTATCATGGTGCAAAAATACAAAAAAATATCTTGCCTTCGGAAGAGAAGGCAAGATATTTTCATTTTAAAAGCTGCATGTATACTGTTTTTTGAAGATGGATCGGTTTACTGAGCCTGTTCTGCTGTTGAGTCGGCTGGAGTATTTGTTGTGTCAGCAGGAGCAGGAGTCTCGGCAGGTGCTACTGTGTCAGTTGGCTCGATGTCGCTGAGTGACATTACCAAAGATGCTTCCGCTGGCTTCTCTGTAGAAGAGTCTGTTGTTGTCTCTGTTGTGTCGGCTGGAGCTACTGTGTCAGTTGGCTCGTAAGCTGATGTGCTGATCATTTTGTTACTTGCAAATACGTTGTTTGCTGATACGAAAACGAATGCTGCTGCGATAACTGCGAAAAATAACTTCTTCATAATTGTAATGTTTTAAATTGTTAATATTCTATTTTTGTTTATTATTCTCTGTTGAAACTCTTGTTGAACATTCAGTTCGTTTGTTGAACATTCAGTTCGTTTGCGAGTTCACTATCTAATATCACAATCAGCGTGCCAAAAATGAAGAATATTTGCTAAGTATTTGATAATCAGCTGTTGGCATGGTTGTGCCAAAAAGTGAGGAAGTGTGGAAAGTGTGGAAAGAGTGTGGAAAATTTCCCCAAAAAGTTGTGGAACTCTATTGGGGAATGGGGAATTGGCACAGGACGAAGGAGCTGTAGAATGGGCATTATATAGCAAGGAAGTTCTTACTCTGACTTCCGTACATGAAGTTCTTATAAAAAATACGGAAGTTGCAGAGGACTACAGATTATATTTCTTGATTTTGTTGTAGAGGGTTTTTCTGTCCACTCCCAACAGTTGGGCAGCCTTGCTCTTGTTGCCATTGGCGGTTTTCAGAGCAGCTTCTATGCGTTGCAACTCGGTTTGCTCATCCCGCAAAGTTAGTGTCTCTGTGGGTTGTTGCAGATGACTCATGCTCTGCTGGAGTTCAGTCCTGCCGATATAGTTTCCCTTAGTCAGCAGGGTGGCACGCTTCATCACGTTGTTGAGCTCGCGCAGGTTGCCGGGCCAGCTGTACGAGGCAATCATCTCTGAAGCCTTGTCATCGAACCCGAGCACGTGCCGTCCCAACTCCTTGTTGGCATGCTTGACGAAGAGGTTGGCGAAGAGGAAGAGATCTGTGCCGCGGTCTTTCAGTTCGGGCATATAGATGGTGAACTCGTTGATGCGGTGGAAGAGGTCTTCGCGGAACTGTCCCTCAGCCACTCTCTGCGCCAGGTTCTCGTTGGTGGCGCAAACCAGTCGGATATCGATATCGATTTCCTTTGTTCCTCCCACGGGTCTTATCTTTCTCTCCTGCAGGGCACGAAGCAGTTGCACCTGCACGTCATAGCTCAGGTTTCCCATCTCGTCGAGGAAGAGTGTTCCTCCGTTGGCCACTTCGAAAGCTCCCTTCTTGTCTTGTTCGGCTCCTGTAAAGGCACCTTTCACATGACCGAAGAATTCGGATGCCGCTACATCTCTTGGTATGGCTCCACAGTCTATGGCGAAGAAGGGCTTGTCGGCACGGCTGCTCAATTCGTGTATGCGATGCGCCACATATTCCTTGCCTGTGCCGCTTGCTCCGAGTATCAGTACCGACATAGGGGTAGGTGCTACGAGTGACACATATCTATATAGCTGTTGCGAGGCTTCACTCTTGCCTTCTATGTATTTGGGCGCCTCATCTTCGTCGGGCTGTGTGGTAGTTTGCTGAGGGGGTTCTTGTTGAGTCGGTGTGGCAGGAGAGTTTGCCGGAACAGGTGTCGATGAGGCTTGCTTGATAGCCTCATTGATTTTCTCTAACAGGATATCGGGATGAAACGGTTTAGCCACATAGTCATTGGCTCCCGATTTCATGGCGAGCACAGCGTTCTGCACCTCTGCATAGCTTGTCATGACGATAAAGGGAATGTGAAGGCCCTGTTTGTGGAGCCATCTCAGTGTGGTGAGTCCGTCGTGGTCGGGAAGTCTGAGGTCAGAGAGAATCAGATCGCGCTGGCTGTCTTCCTGCAACAACCTCAAGGCAGCACCAACCGATGTGGCTTTCTCTACTTCGAAACCTTTCTTTCTGAGCCATGTCTGAATCATGGTTCCAAATGCCAAATCGTCTTCTATAATCAATATCTTTGCCATCTTGTTGCTGTTTTTATGGTGCAAAGATACGGCTATTTAAAGACTCTACCAAAAGAAACAGATATTTTATAGATTTTTGCTATTCTTTTCACTTCTTATTCCCTTTTGGGGTCATAATAGACGACCGACGTTGGTCATAATAGATGACCAACCTGTGGCTTAATAGAAGGCAGAATATGTGGGGAAATATACGGAAAAGAGAAGTGAGAAATTTGATAGTTTTGAAAGGAAGTAGTAAATAAAAAGCAAAAAACCTTTGAGGTTACAGATTTTAATCGTACATTTGCAGTTGTTATAACATTTAAACATCATAATTATGAATTCAGAAAATATCCAATTAGCACAGATGGATATAATTCGTCAAGTATTAAATGTTTCCGACATGAATATACTTGAGAGAATTAAAACTTTCCTTGTCAATAGCAAGGAGGGGGATGATGTCTCTGCCAAAAATAATAGAATTTCTGTAAAACTGCAAAAAGATATTGATGAAGCTCGTCAAGAATATAAGAATGGTGAGACTCTTCATTTTCAGAGTGCAGCAGATGCTCAGCAATGGATGGAATCTCTATGAAATACCAGATAGATTTTTCTAAAAAAGCAGAGAAGGTTATCAGAAAGTGGAAAAAGTCTAATCCTGCTTTATTTAAGAAGTTGTATGATCTTCTTCCTGAGTTGGAGAAACATCCTGAAACTGGTACGGGGCATCCAGAGCCACTTGTCGGTGGAAATTCTGTTACCTATTCTCGTCATATAACAGCTCATGATAGAATAATATATGATATCTATAGGAATGAAGTTGTAGTACTTATAGTGAAAGCAGAAGGACACTATAAAGATAAATAATTTAAAGGATATGCAAAAAAGCATGTTTTCATTAACTGGTAACTTCCCGAACGACCATGGGGAGTAATAACTTGGTCAATCAGGAAGAATACATTAAGTAATTAAATCCTACTTCTTAAATCGTAATCAGTTGTTTATAGTGCGATACATTCTATAGTATGCGTATATATAAACGAGTGTGTTGGAAAAAGCAGAGAACATATAGACACAGGTGAAGGCTGTTGGATGATTGATTCCCAATAGATAAAATATAGTGGTTGGGAGGATGTTTACACATATCAGCCATACGATGAAAACCAGGATAAGTGCTGTGCCCAGTTGGTGCATGCTTCCTTTATGTTTTCTTCCTAAATGGCAACCGGCAATCAGTGATGCGATGACAGAGAGCAAGCCGATGCTGCTTTCTGTCCAAGTGAGGATAGTTGCAGTCCTGGTTATCAAGCCATCTTGTGTCACGGGTATTAGGTTGAACTTAAAAAATATTGACAGGACGAATGAAAACACATAGTAAAATACCATCACCTCGCAGCAACGTCGCAGCAACTTTTCGTTTCTTGGTTGTATTAATCGGAATATTCCCCATAATGCTATGGTGGCAAGCATTAATACCCATTGTTTGATGGTGAGTAAGATGGATGGAATGTTGACTGCAGCACCAAGACTTCCACAAACCGTGTTTACGAGTGAAAGAATCGCAAAAAAACAGTATGCATACATGGCATATTGTGCCATGCGTTTTTTTCTGTTATGTCGTTTTTTCATGCAATAATCTTAATAACGAAGTTTTTTATACTCTTGCGGCATTATTTATCCAAAAACGCCGCATATTTTGCGGCAAAGATACGAAGAAAACGCCGCGTCACCAAATTAATTTAGGTTATATTAAACGTTATCAGAAACTTTTTCACTTCTAATTCTACAGATTTATCTTCCTTGACACCTTCAATTCTGTTGGAATGAACAACAGCACTGGTCATTTGTCTGCCTTTTCCTACAGACTTGAATTTTACCACAAAGAAATCGTCTATGCTACAGTCACTGGAGAACATATCATAATACTCAGAGATACTATTCTCTTCCCCCTTCATTTTTGGTTTGGATCTGTCTGGAAATGGCTGCTGTAAATACATTTTTAAGGACGACTTTTTGCGATTTTCCACACTTTTAAGGACGACTTTTTGTAGTTTTATACATTTTTAAGGACGACTTTTTGTGCTATTTGAAATTAAAAATGTATTTTTGCATTCAGAAACATCAAATAATCAGATAGTTATGAAGAGAAATGCCATCAAATACCTATATCAATGGAAAGCAAGCAACGACCGAAAGCCGTTGATCATGCTTGGAGCCCGCCAGGTTGGCAAAACCTGGCTGATGCAGGAATTTGCCAAAGAGGCCTATCCCCGTAGTGCGTATGTAAACTTCGAAGACAATGAAATGCTCCGGGAAGTTTTTGCGCATGACTTTGATATTCCCCGCATTATTAATAGCATACAATGGAGTACAGGAGTTCCTATAGACGAAGATACGCTTATCATTCTTGATGAGATACAAGAAGCGCCCAGGGGTATCACCGCATTAAAGTATTTTGCAGAAAAAGCACCTCAATATCATGTGGTGGCTGCAGGTTCATTGCTCGGAATAGCGATGCATCAGAATGACTCTTTTCCTGTAGGTAAGGTAGATTTCATGCATTTATATCCCCTTACATTCTTAGAATTCCTGGATGCAATCGGTGAAGACAGGATGGTGGAACTGCTCATGAAAAAGGATTGGAATATGATAACTATGTTCCGGAATAAATTTGAGGAATGCCTGCGTCAGTATTATCTGGTAGGGGGAATGCCGGCTGTTGTCCAGTCTTTTGCCAGTGAGGGGAATCTGTCTAAAGTCAGAAGCATTCAAAAAGGAATCCTTGAAGCGTATGAGCGTGATTTTTCCAAACATGCCCCGGCTATAGAAGTTCCACGTATCCGAATGGTATGGAAATCCATCCCATCCCAACTTGCCAAGGAAAACAAGAAATTCATCTATGGTGCCGTGAAGGAAGGAGCCAGAGCAAAGGATTTTGAGCTCGCCATCGAATGGCTGAAAGATGCAGGGCTGATCTATAAGGTAAACCGCTGTAAGAAAGCCCTGTTGCCATTGGCTGCATACGAGGATTTCTCTGCTTTCAAGTTATTCCTGTCTGATGTGGGACTGATGGGAGCCATGAGCAATATTCCTGCCCAAAGCTTGCTGGAAGGAAATGTGCTGTTTTCTGATTTTAAGGGGGCGCTGACAGAACAGTATGTCTTGCAGCAGCTTAAGGAGAAATCTTCCCTGTCTATCTATTATTGGTCGGCAGAAAATTCACGTGGTGAAATAGATTTCCTGGTGCAGGATGAGGAAAGAATCATTCCGATAGAAGTAAAGGCTGAGGAGAATTTGCAGGCTAAGAGTCTGAGGGTGTTTGTGGAGCGCAATCAGGGATTGAAAGGTATGCGCCTATCCATGTCACCTTATAGAGAGCAGGATTGGCTTGCTAATTATCCTTTATATTCTGTATCTGCAATATTCGACTAATTTCACTCAAATCGTATCAAGTTATTTTTTCCCGTCACTAAGTTGTTGTGTTGGACATCCATAACTTTGTTGCCACTATGGTTAATACAATCATCTTCGAGTTACAGTTCCAAAAAAAGCATGGCGCAAATCGCTTGCGCCATGCCCGATACATAGAACTACTTATAGTCAAAAAAGAATCGATTAGTTAGTATCTTGCGTTCTGAGGGTCGAAGTTGGTCCAGCCGTTCAGCCAGTTGTTGCTGCCATCGAATGCACCGATGAAGCTTACTGCATCAAAGCCTGTCCAGCCAGAGAATGATGCTGCACTGAGCAGAGGGCTGCCAGCGATAGGAGTGTAACCGTCGGCACTTACCAGTGAGGTCCATGATGCGAAGTACTTGTTGGTTGGCTCTGAACTGAAGAAGGTGTGGCTGTATGAATCCTTATTCTTGTCGAGATCCGTCTTGTTGGCTGCATCGTAGAGGTAATCCTCATACTTTTTGTTGGCATCGGTTCCTATCGCGTCCATACCTGCGAAATAAACATTCTGGAGTTTGAACTTCTTGTCCTTGGCATTCTGAACTGTTTCACCCTTCTCACCGTCGATAATCAAGCCGATAGGCCAGCCTAAGGCTACAGAGTTGATGCAGTTGAGATTGGAAGAACGGCGAATCTGCATGGCTGCCTGGAACTTGCCGAGGGCAGAACCGTTGTTGGGATTGTATGCGCCGGCGTTGATATAGTTTGTTGTGTTCTCAAACTTGTCATCCAAAACCTTAGGACCTACGAAGGTGATGTTGGAGAAGGTGGCTGTGGTGCGAGGATCCACGGTAGCACCGTCAGAACAGTTGTCGCTCTCGAAACCATTGCTCTGAGAGGTGTCGGCAATCTTGCTGTCGCGGATAGAGAGACCATACTGTACCTTTCCTGAGAAACCGTTGTCGGTATCGAAGTCGTCATCCCAGCCCTTGTAGGCAACGAGGTACTTGCAATTCACAGTACCACCAAACCACTCGAAGGAATCATCATTAGAGTAAGATACCTGAACGTGGTCAATCTGTGTGCCAGAACCTACAGAACCTAAGGTAAGACCATTGATCTCCTTATCCTTCTGGAAAGGATAACCTGCAAACTCGATGCGAACATAGCTCAAGGCTCCCGAATTGTCGGCATCGTCGTTGCCGCCATGTTGTGTACGAGGACCACCCTCTATCTGTTGCTGAGTCTGGTTGTTCTTAGCCTTTCCGCAGAGGATGACACCGCCCCAGTCGCCAGGCTTTCTGCTGCCAGCAGCCTCTTCTGATGTGAAGACGATAGGCTCTGTGGCTGTACCCTTGGCGATGAGTTTACCGCCACGCTCTGCGATGAGGGCTGCCTTGCTCTGCTTGTCGCCCTTGATAATCGTTCCCGGTTCGATGGTGAGCTCTGCGCCATCTGCGATATATACCCATCCCTTGAGGAGATAAGTGCCTTTCTTCAAAGTCTGCTTTCCTGTGAAAACGAATTCCTGGTCGCCGTTTCCGATTTGTGTTCCGTTGGCGTTCTCCTTGTTGTCAGTTTCGAAGAGAATGTGGTCGCAAGCCTTAAGACCGCCATTGGTAGTCCACTTGTACTCGGTAGTGCTGCCTCCATTACCCTCGTCGTCACTGCTGCAACTGCTCAACATGGCAGATGCTGCGAGAATGCCTATGCATCCCATTAAATACATCTTGTTCATCATTGTTTCTTGTTTTAAATTTTTTTATTTAACAAACATCTAATATTTTCTTTTTAAACCACAGAAATCTTACTCTTATACTATATAAATGTTTTCTTTGCCTTATAAAATCTCTGTTCAAAGCCTTTGAATGTCCGTTCAAAGCCTTTGAATGTACGTTCAGAGCCTTTGAATGTCGGTTCAAAGCCTTTGAACAGACATTTCCAAACAATGGAACGGAAATTTAATCAAAGAGACAGAACAAATCATAACGAACTGAAAACAATTTGTATCGTATTAAAGTAACTACTTATGGCTATAGGGGGCTGAGTTGTTACCTTTGCTCAACTTCTTTCTAAAATTTATATATCGCCTGCAAGCCTATGTTTCTACCAGGTTTGTAGCATCTTGTAATCTCCTCAACCTCTTTGGTTCGTCCATCGCTGTAGGTCACGTTGGCAAACTGCTTGTAGTAAACTTTTTCTGCCAGCAGGTCTCTGATGTTGAGTTTCAGTTCCAGGTGGCTGCCAAACTTCTTGGCAAACGAGAGGTCGATGGTGTTGCGAGGCATCTCGTAGCTGTGGGGCACTCGTGCATTGGAGTCGTCGCCAGAGCTTCCTTCGCTTCTTCCCACACCGATGATTCGTTTTCCGATGCGGTTGTAGAGCAGGGCAATGTCCATCTTGAGTGGCTCGTTCTTATAGAAGAGTCCGGTGTTGATGAGGTAGGGCGACTGTCCCTGCATGGGTCTGTTCTCCTCTTTGGCTCCTTTCTCAAACTGCACCTTGCTCTTGATCAGGGCTCCATTGAACGACCAGCTGAAGTCGCGAAGACCTATGAAGTCGAGACTCTTGCGGATATCCAACTCTATTCCGTAGTTGCTGGCACTCTTGGCGTTCTTGTATGAATAGATGAGGTCGGTACCGCCAGCCACGGTGTAGGTCCACTCTATGGGCGAGTCGAAGTGCTTGTAGAAGACAGCCAGTGAGATGAGCTCGCCTCTTGATGGATACCATTCGTAGCGCAAGTCGAGATTGTCGACATAGCAGTTCTTCAACTCTGTATTTCCCTGCACGTTGCTTGCCAGGTCGAAGTCGTAGTAAACCGATGATGAAACCTCGCGGAACTCAGGTCGGTTGATGCTGCGCCCATACGACAGACGAATCTGATGTTGGTCGTTCAACTTGTAGGTGGTATTGAGTGAAGGGAAGAAGTCGCTGGTTCTGTAGTGGCGGCTTGTCTCGCTCTTCTCGTAGTCGCGGGTATTGGAGATCAGCTCCATGTCGTTGTGCTCAAATCGGACACCAGCGTGGATGCCAAACTGCCCAAAGGGGAGAGACATGGTAAGGTATCCTGCGCCTAAGGTGTTGTGTCCGCGATAGTTGTTGCGCATCTGCTTCTGCTCAAGCAGGTACAGCTTGTCGTAGCCCATATTCTCCTCATTGGAAAGAAGGGTAGGGATGTCGCTGTGGCGGAAGTCGGATGGCATATTATTGTCAGAAACATTCCAGTTGTAGATAAATTCGCGAGT
>ENA-UOJH01000768-UOJH01000768.1-human-gut-metagenome-genome-assembly--contig:-C148-NODE-768-length-27588-cov-11.830567_pt1 | contig 27588 bp, 27 predicted proteins | sample MGYA00242345_ERZ723892 | MGnify/ENA metagenome assembly ERZ723892 | reverse complement strand
TAGCATCATTTCTGATGCTAAGATCTTGATTGGTCATCTTAACTTAATGACATTGACCCTGTCACTGTCTTTTTCCTCTCTACCCTTTTAGGCTCCGGTTTAGAACTTGTGATTGGATGGTTTCTTGATCTCTTCTGGAATTTACGTTACTGGGATTACAGCGGATATTTTCTTAATTTCCGTGGGTATATCTGTCTGGTTTCTGCGTTAGGTTTTGGCATTGCAGGCGTTCTATGGGTTTGCATTTTTTCAAAAATATTGCAAAAATGGTGGTATCATATTTCACTGGATTTTCGAAAAAAATGGAATATGTTTTGGATTTTCATTTTTGTTACTGACTGCGCTGCCGCACTTATTTTTCCAAATACCGGACATAGTATTACCTTTTAAGGATTATCTGGCTTCTCCGCCCTCTAAGTATTCCGCTTCTTCTTTCATAACCTGTGGTTCTTTTTCCTTGAAAATCATTCCGAATATAGCACGCACAAGCGGGCCTGCAAAAAAGATCTGCCAGAAAAATGCCATCGGAAAGTTCAAAGCAGTTGTCTGAAACCAGACTGCAATAAATTCTTTTCCTGCACTCTTAAATAATAAAGTAGCAAAAAAGCTCATCGTCGGACACATCAGGCATACGGTGATGGATGAGATCGCTAAAATAAGCATGATTGGCTTATCCACGCCCGGTGTCACAATGCGGAATGCAAGTTTTTTTGAAAGACTTCCATATAAAAAGAAATCTAAAATGAATGCGATCGGTCCCATGATCACTAATTCATGAAAAGCATTTAAGAATACGATGTTGCTCATTCCTCCCATATTCAGTGCAATGTTGTAACAGATCATAACGTAAACCATGACAAATACCATTAAAATGGTAAAAACGACTTCCTGTAACTTTGTTTTTGGCATAATTTTATTTTCCTTTCCTTTATTTTTCACAACAAAAAATACAGCCGGACAACAATCTTGCGATCGCTGTTCGGCTGCACGTCGTGTAATTATAATAGCATATTCTTTTTCTTCGTATAATAGTTTAAATTTCACGAATTTTTTATCTAATTCAAACATTTCTTTGTATACATTATGTGATAATCATTTAATGTAATCATATGTGCACCCTGCATCTGCTCATTTTTTCCTGTGTCATCAAAGAAACTTGATCAATAAAAAGGTTACGGAACGTCATGGTTCCACCTCCGCATGCATCTGTTTTTTCCGCTGCAAGTTCTCCTGCAATTCCAACAAATGCACAACAGGCCGCTGCACTCTGCACCGAAGGCACTGTTCCCAGAAAAGCCCCGAGCATAACCGAAGACATACATCCGCTGCCTGTGATCTTTGCCATTTTCGCATCCCCATTTTCACAGATATAAACGGCTGTTCCATCCGTGATAATATCTTTTTCCCCGGAAGCGACCATGATCAGATGATATTGTTCTGCATACTGCTTCATCGCCTCTATATCCAGATTTTTATCGCCGGAATCCACACCTGTTGCCGTGCTGCAATGCTCCATCAGTGCCCGGATCTCTGAATAGTTTCCACGGATACAGGTTGGATGGATGTTTTCGATCAGCATCTGGCACTTTTCTCTCCGATAACTCGAACCTGATACCCCGACAGGATCAATGACAATGGCATGTCCTAATTCGCCAGCCACTCTCGCTGCCTTTTCCATTGCCTCGTAATCAGCGATTGCGCCAAAATTACAGACAAGTGCCTTCGTACCTGCGGTGATCTCTTCCACCTCGAGCGGATGGTGTGCCATTGTCGGCGATGCCCCCGCTGCCAGTAAAATATTTGCACAGTCATTCACTGTCACGGCATTGGTAATACAATGGATGATCGGTCGCTCTTCCTGTATTTTGTTATAAAGCTCTGCTATATATTTTTCTGAAATACTCATGATTCCTCGTCTCTCTTATGTAGTGTTCTGATTTTCTCTGTCATTTTTTTATTATCTATTTCTTATTCCACGTTAGACCTTATCATAACACACGCTTTTTATAATGTGTAGTTATAAAACAAACTTTAAGAACTTTCTTCCGTTTTTTTCTTTCTGTATTCCTTCGGACTTCTATTATAATACTGTCTGAACTTCCGGCAAAAGTAGCCGGCACTTGTAAATCCGGTTTCATTTGCAATGGAGGCAACCGATTTTTGAGTAGTATAAAGTTGTCTGGCAGCCTGTGCCAGCCTGTATTGAATCAGATACGCTACCGGCGAACAATGTATGCCGGATTGAAAAATATGTAACGCTCCGCTTTTGCTGATAGATACCGATGCCGCAATCATTTCCAGTGTAATTTCTTCCGCATAGTGTTCATGTATATACTGCATCATAATTTGCAGTCTTGCCTGATTATGATTTGGCTGCTGGAGGTTATCCAAATCAGAATTCCAGCCTCTATATTTAAACAATATATTCCAGAACTGCAACAGAAGTTGTATGGTACATAATTCATTATCCTGCCCATTTTCCTGAAGTTCAAAAATCTGTAACATAAGCTGTAAAGCACTTCTTTCCGATGAACTGTTTGGATCAAAAATCTGATATTCTACTGCTGAATTTATCACCGGCAGAATATATTTTTCATAAATGAGGCTGTTTTCGGATGCCAGCAGAGTAGGTGAAAAAACAATATTAGGCGTAAATGTGCTGGATCGTGCTTCAAAACAGTGTAACACACCACTATTAATAAATATGCCGCAGCCTTTATGCAGTTCTACTTTGCTTGTACCGATAAAGCAGATTGCTGTGCCTTCTGCAACATAAAGAAATTCCAGCTCATGATGCCAGTGCCAGTCGATACGGTGAAAATCAAATTGCCAGATATCCTCAGGATAATATGCAAAAGGATAACGTTCACTGCCATGCTGAACCGTTTCCCGCAGTGTTTCATCTGTAGTTATCTTAAAATAGTCCATAATGTATTTCCTTGCAAATACTAGTTTTTACCATATTGTACTATAAATATGCAATTTTGTACAATGACTACACACAATCTTTGCGATATAATCACATTTGTTAAAGGAGAATGAAAACAAATGAAAAACCAATATAATAAAACGATCACTGCCTGTTTTGTAGGTTATATTGTACAGGCTGTCGTGAACAATTTTACACCATTACTTTTCTTATTTTTTCAGAAAAGCTACCATGTTCCGATTTCCCAGATCACTTTACTGGTGACTTTTAATTTTGGAATACAATTACTGGTGGATCTTCTTTCTGTCAGATTCATCGATAAAATAGGCTATCGGGTATCCATGATCGCAGCTCATGCCCTTGCAGCGGCAGGATTACTTCTTCTTACAGTTTTGCCTGAGATTTTACCGGTTCCCTTTATCGGAATTTTGATTGCAGTAATGATTTATGCCATAGGTGGTGGACTTCTGGAAGTTCTGGTCAGTCCTGTCGTTGAGGCCTGCCCGTCTGATAATAAAGAGAAAGCGATGAGCCTGCTTCATTCTTTTTATTGCTGGGGGCATGCCGGAGTTGTACTTTTATCAACTTTGTTTTTCTATGCAGCGGGTATCGATAACTGGAAAATATTAGCTATTATCTGGGCAATCATTCCTATTGGAAATGCTTTTGTTTTTGCAAAGGTACCAATTGCACCTCTGCTTGAGGATGGCGAAACCGGTCTTGGATTAAAAGAATTGTTCCGGCTGAAAGTTTTTTGGATTTTACTGATCATGATGATATGTGCCGGGGCAAGTGAACAGGCAGTAAGCCAATGGGCTTCGGCTTTTGCGGAAAAAGGACTTGGAATTTCCAAAGCCGCAGGAGATTTAGCCGGACCGATGGCTTTTGCGATTCTAATGGGAACCTCAAGATTATTTTATGGCAAGTATGGCGATCGTATCAATTTAGATCACTTTATGATTTATAGTTGTTTACTATGTATTTTATCCTATCTGGGGATTTCATTATTCCGGGCTCCGTTATTAAATCTGATTGCCTGTGCGGTTTGTGGGCTCTCAGTAGGAATCATGTGGCCAGGGACATTCAGTAAGGCATCCGCAGCTTTGCCAAAAGGTGGGACAGCTATGTTTGCATTACTGGCACTAGGTGGAGATATGGGTTGTGCAGGAGGTCCCACCTTGGTTGGAATGATTTCAGATTCTTTGGGAGACAACCTGAAAATGGGCATTCTGGCAGGAATTATCTTTCCGGTACTGCTGCTTCTTGGAATTCTCCGTTGCAAAAAAGGAAACTCCCTTTCATAATGTTACATGTAAAGAAAGCCTGCCGGGACATAAATCCCGACAGGCTTTCTTACTTTGCATCTTTCTCTTCCTTTATAAGAAATTAAAGAGTGCGCAGAAAAACTTTCATCTACTCTTCCAGACTGTCCTTCATTTTTCCGAGCATACCTGATTTTTTTAATGGCAGTGTGATAATGATTGCAATGATTGTTCCTCCACAGGTACTGATGAGGAATGGCACTACGAACATAAACAATGTTGCTGCTGTGTTTCCCATAACAAGATATGCAACCGGATAAGAAAGCATTCCGCCGAGAATACCGGTTCCCACTACTTCTCCAATGTAAGCAAACGGAAGTTTCTTTCCATATTTATACAGCAGACCGCCAAGTAATGCACCGCACATACTTCCCGGGAATGCAAGCGGGCTCCCAAGTCCTAATAAGTTACGGATCAAAGATGCGATAAATGCCTGTGCCAGTGCCCACCAAGGACCTACGGTAACTGCACATAAAATATTTACCATATGCTGTACCGGTGCACATTTTGAACCGAATACCGGGAAGGAAAATAAGCTTCCCACTACGGCTACTGCTGCTAAAATTGCTGTGACTGTTAATTTCTTTAAGTTAGATTTTTTCATTCTTTCGTCCTCATTTTCGCATTGCTTCTGCAACCTTTTCCACAATCAGGCAGAGAACGACTGTGATCACCATATCCGGCAGAGTATTTCCAAGCGGAGTATCTACGTGCATTAATATGCGGTAAATAATAAATCCGGCAAGCCATACGATCAGATTACGCCACTGGAAAGCATTTTTTTCAGAATCCGCTTTCTTCAAAATGAAGTAATCTGCAATCTGCACTGCGATCATCGGAGCAAAAACAGATCCGATCAGATATAAGAAGTTTGTAATGTTATCCATTGGATAAACGATCGCTGCGATCGTTCCGATCACAGTAACAATGATCGCTGCCCATTTCTCCTGAATTTTAGAAGAAATGGAAACACAGGAAACTCCTGCGGAATAAGCATCTAAGAACGTTGTTGTAACGGTTGAGAATACAATGATCAGTAATCCCACAACGCCAAGACCTGTCTTTAACATAATCTGCGCGATATCGTATTCGCCGGTAAAAATAGCGGCTCCCATACCGATCATGTACATAAAAATGCTGACTACGCTGTATACGAATACACTTGTAAAGGTTGCTGCGAATGGTTTTTCTGCTTCTCTCGTATAATCGCTGATAAGCGGTAACCAGGAAAGAGGCATTGCGACTGCAAGCTCTACCGCAGCTCCAAAAGTCATCATATCGTCACTTACTGCGATCGGCATTACAAAATCTGTATTAAAGAAGATCACCTTAAAAAGTACCAGTGACAATACAAAAAGTGCGGTCATTGCAACGGTATTTAACTTTCCAAGATTGGTCAGTCCGATAAAGATCCACACTATGATCAAAATTCCGATCACAATTGCCCAGATCCATATACCACTATGTAACAGTCCATCTGCTGCGAGTGCACCATCATAGATCATGATAGCTGTCCAGCCGACAAGCTGCAGCACATTTAATACCGCAAAGAGAAGGCTTCCCTTCTCACCGAAACTCATTTTTACAGTTTCCATGGCACTTTTCCGCTCTTTTGCTCCGATCATTCCTGCGGCAAACATCATGAGTCCGCCGATCAGGTGTCCGAGCAGAATTGCTGCCATTGCTCTTCCAAAACCAAGTGGTGCGAAATAGGTACCGGTCAGGATCTCAGCTAAAGATACTCCTGCCCCAAACCAGATTAAGCCGTTTGAAAAAACGGAAGTTCTTTTTTCACTCATCTTTCATATTCTCCTTCGATTGCAAATGCATGATTCATAGGACCGCTTCCTTTTCCAAGGTCAAGCATATCGGCAAGTGCGCCGGAAATATAGTTTTTCGCATACTTGACAGAGGTTTCCAAGTCTCTTCCTTTTGCAAGATTTGATGCAATTGCGGAAGATAAGGTACAACCTGTTCCATGGGTATTTGGATTGTCAATTCTTTTTCCGTGGAACCATACCGGCTCTTTCCCTTTCTGGAAAAGAAGATCATTGGCATCATTTAACTGATGTCCACCCTTTAATAAAACTGCACAACCTAAGGTGTTACAGATGGTCTCTGCTGCTTTTTCCATATCTGCTTCTGTTTTGATCTCCATCTCAGAAAGCACTTCTGCTTCCGGGATATTTGGAGTGATAACAGTTGCCAGAGGCAATAATTTACTTTTCAATGTTCCAATGGCTTCCTCGCTGATAAGTCTTGCTCCGCTGGTAGCCACCATAACAGGATCCACTACGATATTTTTTGCGTGGTATTCTGTCAGTTTGTCCGCAATCGTCTCGATCAGTTCACTTGATGAAACCATCCCGGTCTTAATTGCATCCGGATTGATATCCGTAAAAATACTATCCAGCTGCTCTGCCAAAAACTTTGGAGTTACCTCCATAATATCTGTTACGCCGGTCGTATTCTGGGCAGTCAAAGCCGTGATCGCACTCATCGCGTAAACGCGGTTTGCGGTCATAGTCTTAATATCTGCCTGGATGCCGGCGCCTCCACTGGAATCACTTCCAGCGATTGTTAATGCTGTAAACATAAAATCCTCCTTGTTTTTCCGAAGAAAAATCCTTCTTTTGCATTAATTTTGTATAGCGACCTAAGGTGGTGCCCCCAATCTGCCGCTGTATATAAAAACTGCTCTGCAGTTCCTACCTAATTAAATGATACTTGCTACTTTTTCAAGTAATTCTTTTGTTCCTTTTTCAATATCTTCACATGCGAAAATGCCGCTGACAACTGCTGCTCCCGCCATCTTTCTGCCTTTCAGCCGAAGAACATTGTCTGCGTTGATCCCTCCGATCGCAACAACCGGAATTGTTACACTCTCACAGATTTCCTGAAACAAATCTAATTCCATCGGTTTTGCATCTGCTTTCGTGCTTGTTCCAAAAACTGCTCCGCTTCCAAGATAATCTGCTCCGGCAGTTTCTGCTGCTTTTGCCTGCTCTATCGTCTTTGCTGTCACGCCAATAATCTTATCTGCTCCAAGAAGCTCTCTTGCATTTTTTATCTCCATATCAGACTGTCCGATGTGAACTCCGTCTGCATGGATTTTTTTTGCAAGTTCCACGTTGTCATTGATGATAAGCGGTACGTTGTAATGATGACAAAGTTCTAATAACTCCTGTCCTTCTTTCTCAAAAGCAGCCTCATCAAGAGTTTTCTCCCGAAGCTGCACTAAGGTCACGCCGCCTTTTAATGCTTTCTCTACCTGCTCATACAGTGTCTCGCTGCCAAGCCAGCTACGGTCTGTGACAGCGTATAATTTTAACTGTTCTCTTGTGATGTTCATGCTGTTTGCCTCTGTTATTTTATAAAATAGAATCTCGCCTGCGAGATTCTCCGCCTGCGGCTGGTCGCAATATGCGACATGTTTCTTATCCATCGCAGTGCGATCCTCGCGGAGCGTTTTTTGTAATAGAAACGAAGTTTCCTATTACATAAAGAATGCAGGAACCCAACCAAAGATTCCTGCACACAAAAAACACACTTGTGATTCATTATCTCCCTACGTTGGCATTATCCAAATCAGGTTCTGGGTTAAAGCATCCGCTTACTCTCAGCCCGCCTGTGCGAGCACCCCGTTTTCCAATATCATCCTGCCGGCTGTCTCAATCCTTACAGTCGTATGATATATCTTTTTCAATTATCCACATCACCTGCGTGATGATTGATTGTTTTCAACAATAATTTCATTATACACGTGCATAACAGAAATGCAAGTGTTTATTTATTTCTGCCATATTAATACATTTTTTCAAAAAATACTCGGATGCACATCTCCGTGCATATGTAAGTACTTTTCTTTCGTCGCCAGCCCTCCGCGGATATGGCGCTCAGATTTATTGACATCCAATACTTTTCTTGTCTCTGCTGCCAGAGATGCATTGATTTTTTCCAGACGTTCTGTAACATCCTTATGTACCGTTGATTTCGATATCCCAAAATGCTTTGCTGCCTGTCTTACCGTCGTGTTGTTGTCGATAATATATCTTGCTATCTCAATTGCTCTTTCCTCAATATAACCTTTCAAAAAAATTCCCCTGCAATACTTGTTTTTACATTGTATGCAGGGGAATCCTTTTTATTATTCAATTTTTAATTAACGCGGTTCCTTTCCCTTTAGCATACGCTTATTTTCATACATATGCGTATCTGCCCTCTTTCTTGTATCCACAAAACTCTGATCCACATTGTCATCATAGAACGCATAGCCGCAGGCGATCTCCACTTCCACTGAATGATCTGTTCCTTTGTATTGCTTCTGAAGCTCTTTCAGTCTGTCCATTGCTCCTTCTATGCTATTTTCCTTTGCATCCGGCATGATCACACAGAATTCATCTCCACCAATACGATATACTGTATTCTCCTGTGAAAATGCATTTGTGATCATCTCCGATGCCTTTTTCAGGTAGGTATCGCCTGCCTCATGGCCATACCGGTCATTACACTTTTTCAGGTTATTCAGATCTAACATGACAATGGCGGTCTTGTCCGGATGCTGATTGTCTCTCTCCCATTCATCATAGGCATTCCTGCTGTAAAGTCCGGTCAAAATATCCTTCAATGCCAGTTCTTTATAGATGGCAGCTTTCTGTCCTTCATGAAGTTTTTCCATGGAATCTGATGCTGCAAGCCATGCCAGCAGACAGATATAAACAAGGAATCCTGTTCTTCCCAGAATATCCACAACAGTTGAAATAACATAAAAAAATATAATATCTGCAGCAAATGCAGCAAAAAGAATGATAATTCCCACAATATTCGTCTTTGCAATCCTATCCATACCGTGCTTCTTCACGTAATGAACCAATGCATATCCCAGATATAGGATATCCATAGCCATTAATATATGGGTAAATGTTACAGAATTCCGAAATTCAAGTATTCCTGTCATATGGAGCAGAACGCATGCCGCCATATTCAAAACACTTAAAAATGTGATTGATCCGGCAGCCCATTTATCTTCCGGCATTAAAAAACCCTGCACAAACATCGCAAAAGGTGCAGGCATAAGCATGATCAAAATATACCCAAGATTAGAACCTGCCACTGTATTTTTGACCAGAAGCGCCATCAGCACCGTCTCATTCAAAGACCAAGCGCCCATCAGCACTGCAAATAATCCAAAATACAAAACATAGTTTTCAATGCGTATCCCTTTATTGCCAATGATAAAATACATAATCAGAAATATACCGATTGCCAGTTCCAACAGACACACACACGCACCTATTGCAGAATTGCGTATGAGATACAGCACCTCATCGACTGCCTCGCCGATATAAAAAGACAGGGTCTCGCCGCCCACTCTCTCGTACGCAGCATGTGTCCTCACAATGACCTGCCCACAATCCGGATCGATCTCCAGAAAATTCCAGACAGACCCGGGTGTTGTGCCAAAAATACCTGGAACCGGCTTCAGATTATAAATCAGCTCGCCATCTTCATACACTTCAATACCAAGATGGATTGAATAAAAAGCAAGACATATATTTTTCCCTGTAAACTGCTCTCCTGAGAAAATGTATTCTTTTGTCATTTCATCTACCTGTGTAATGCTCTGGGGCGTGATCTGCTGATGTCCTGCGATCTCCCCCTTCCGGAAATGTGTTTCATTTGTTGCAAACAGAAAACTGCCGACAACAAACAGCACTCCCAGAAGCGATACGATATAGTAGGAACCTGATAATATTTTTTTCATTTGCACCTCCGTATTGGCAGCCCTGCAAAACTGTTTCATTGTATTTTCTACTTTTCTTTCTTTCCAAACAGGGATGACCAGAAACTCTTCCGCTGTTCCTTCTGCCGCTGTTCTTCCAAAGCCTCTAATTCTTCTTCTGACTGATAACCTGGCAAAATATCATCCGCAAAACTTCTTCCCTGCAGATTCTCCATATGATCGATGCGCAGGCACATTTCTTTTGTTGCCTCCATCATGTACACCATCATTTTTTTGACATTCAGATAAAGTTTATCCGCATTATGCCTGATCTGATCCGGATTTTCCTCCATAAAAACACATTCATCGCCCCACACGCGAAGCCACTCCAGACGATCTCTCTGCTCTTTGCGCACAACACTTAAAAAACGGCTGACCATGGCATTATGATCATCATCTCCTGTATAACAGAGATAATCTTCCAGCGTAGCACTCTCCGGAAAATGGATCTCATAATAGCCATTATAAATACGGCAGATCTTTTCCGTTGCCCTGCGCAGCATCATGCCACATCTCTGTGGTTTTGTCCAATATAATTCCTCTGCTTTTTCCAAATTTTGATACAATGAATCATATAGCTGTCTCAAGTCATCTGTAGAAGGCTCTGCCTCTTTTATGTAATCAAAGTTCACATCCGTATCCTGCCTCTCATTTATCTATTCTGCACTTCCCTGTTTCCTGTAGAAAAATACTTTATCTGTTTTACAACCATTCTATTCTGTCACGCAAACATTGGTGTAAAGTCTTCCGTATCTCCGCAGAAGAATCCGCCGGTTTTCTCCATGATCTTACGCATGACCAGTTTTGCTTCCTCATAAGTTTCCGGTTTAAAGGTCACAAGAAAAACCGTTTTCACCTGATGTTCTGCTGCAAAAGAAGCCGTAACCTCGTCTTTTGGATGGATCTGTGCTGTCTCGATATCTACAGAAGCTCCCTCTGACATTCCAATCTCAAGAACTCCGGCATCTTCCCAGATTTCCAGTTCATAGCCATCCTGTTCCCCAAATGCTTCATATATCTGTCTTACACCGATTTCCTGTGGTGTCATATAAAGCCAGTCTCCCGGAACTTTTATTACCTCAGATGCTTTCTTTGCTTTTCCGACGGATTTCTTTTTTGACTGTTCTGTTCCCTTTTTCCCTGATAGTTTCATGCTCTCTCTCCTGAATGATATTCTTACGCCAGAATTCTCTCTCGTAATTTTACATACGATATGCTACACTGATTATAGCCGAAATTTGAAAGGGATTCTATAGATTTATGAAAATTTTGATATTATCCTGTGATACAGGAGAAGGACACAACAGTGCCGGAAGGGCTGTCAGGGAGGCCGCCGAGTTAAAGGGACATACAGTAGAGATGATGGATATGTTTCTTTTATCCGGGAAACGCACCTCCCATGCCGTTGCCGGAGCCTATGTCGGCATAGTAAAACATATTCCGTTCTTTTTTGGATTCATTTATAAAGTAGGTATGCTGATTTCTAGTTCCAGGCGGAAATCTCCCGTCTATTTTGCCAACGCCTTATTAGGGAAAAAATTAGCTTCCTATATTGCCAAACATGATTTTGACATCGTTGTCACTCCGCACCTTTATCCTGCGGAGACAATGACTTACATGAAAAAGAAAAAACTTTTGCATATACCGGCAGTTGCGGTCGGAACAGACTACACCTGTATTCCCTTCTGGGAGGAGACAGATCTCGATTATTATGTGATCCCACACGAAGACCTGATCCCGGAATATGTAAAACGAGGCGTTCCGGAGGAGAAACTGCTTCCCTATGGCATTCCGGTGCGGCAGGATTTCTGCAGAAATCTGTCTAAGGAAGCTGCAAGAAAAAAACTGCACCTCCCGATGGATGTTCCGATGTTTCTCGTCATGAGCGGAAGTATGGGATTTGGAAAACTGGCTGTTTTTGCGGCTGAGTTAGCACTCCGCTGCCGGAACGGAGAACACATTGTGATCATCTGTGGAAATAATGCAAAGATCGAACGCATTTTGCGGAAAGAATTTCATTTTAACAAACGGGTCCATATTATCGGGTATACCAATCATGTATCCCTTTTTATGGATGCCTGCGATGTCATTTACACAAAGCCTGGCGGTCTTACCTCGACAGAATCTCTTGTAAAAAATATCCCGATCGTCCACACGGCTCCGATTCCGGGATGTGAGACTTCAAACCTGCATTTTTTTGGTGCAAGACATCTCTCTGTCTCCTCAAAGCATCTCGCAAAACAGGTACAGCTTGGCAAAGCACTGATTGAAAATGATTCCCTGCGTGAACAGATGTCAGAGGCACAGCGCAGAGAACGCAAGCCTGAAGCTGCCATGCAGATCGTAAGTCTGTTAGAACAGCTTGTTTCTCATGAATAGAAAGGGGTTTTTATGTTATATCTCTTCTTTACGATTCTTGGATTTGCCCTCGGAAGCACACTGTTTGCTTACTGGACGCCAAAAATCATACGGCACATTGATATCCGGGAACTTCCCGCAGACCACAATCCGGGCGTTGCAAATGCCTTTATGTACGGCGGATTTTTCTGTGGGCTGCTCTCCCTTATTTTAGAGCTGGCAAAGGGATTTGTTCCGGTATTTCTCGGGCAGCGCTTTTTAGATACTCACTCGCTGCTTTTTATTCCGGTGCTCATCGCCCCGGTGTTCGGACACGCATTTCCATTTTTCCGAAAAGAAAAAGGCGGCAAAGCAATTACCGCCTCCTTTGGAGTCCTGCTCGGTCTGTTTCCGGAGATGCGTCCGGCAGTGTACCTTGCATTTTTCTTTATTTTCTTTTCCCTGATCGTTGTGGTCAGCCCACATTCTTTCCGGTCTGTCGTTACTTTTGGACTGTTTGCATTATGCGTGCTGTTTACCGTAAAAGTTCCATCCATCCAGATTGGAAGCTTTCTGATCGCTGCGGTCGTGATCTACCGGCATTTTATCAAATACCTCGGCGAGCCGCTCCACATACAGCTTTTCAAACATACAGCATAGCCTCACGGCTATGCTGCTTTTTTCTTCTCCACACTATTCAGCTTACCAGCACAGGACTTCATGTCCGTCCTCCGTCACAAGCACCATGATCTCCCACTGTGCGGATGGAAGTCCATCGTCTGTGTATACTTCCCAGTCATTATCGGAATCAACATAAATATCCGGCTGTCCCATATTCACCATCGGTTCGATCGTAAAGATCATGCCCGGAACCATCAGCATCTCCTGTCCACGTCTGGAATTATATCCTACCCACGGCTCCTCATGGAACTCAAGACCTACACCATGTCCGCCAATTTCACGGACAACTGTGTATCCATTGGAAAATGCATGGTCGTGGACTGCCTGCCCCATGTCACCTAAAAATCCCCATGGTTTTACTTCTTTTAATCCAAGTTCGACACACTCTTTGGTCACCTGGACAAGTTTCTTCTTCTCAGGGCTGACCTCACCGATACAGAACATTCTCGAAGAATCAGAGAAATATCCGTTTAAAATGGTAGAGCAGTCGACATTGATAATATCCCCTGCCTTTAGGATCACATCCTTGGAAGGAAAACCGTGGCACACCTGATCATTCACAGAGGTACACACAGAAAATGGATATCCTTCATAGTTAAGTGGCGCCGGGATTCCGCCCATGCTTGTTGTCATATCATAAACAATTTTATCAATCTCTGCCGTATTCATACCCTCATGGATATTTTTCTCAATGTAATCAAGCACTGCAATGTTAATTTTACAGCTCTCTTTAATGCCTGCGATCTGCTCTGCATTTTTAATAATGTTACGCTGCGGCACGATATGTCCCTGTGACGCATATCTTGCGATCTTCTCATCAAATGCTTCATGGCATGCCTTGTACTTTCTGCCACTTCCACACCAGCATGGATCGTTTCTTCCAATTTTTACTGACATAATTTTTCTCTTTTCTACTTTCTAATTATCAAGCGTGACAGAGCCAAAATCCACTCTGTCCCATACTTTTTCATTCACACTGTATTTGTGTTCCGACAAAAGTGCCTCATAGGCTTCCCCATTAAAATTATATGCCTCGTACTCTTTTTGGTTCATCTCTGCATAAATACTCTGATATTTGTCAGCCAGTGCTATTTTCTCCATTTCAGAATCCAGTTCTTCCTCTGAAATCCCCAATTGTTCTCTCTGCCAGTCCTCTAAATCAGACCAGAAATCACTCTCATCATTTTCAAGATATTCCTGCTCCGTCACGTCCAGCTTCATGCCCTCTGCCACAGCCATCTGATAAAAAATCTCATCATGCACAGCCATATCCAATGCTGCCTGTTTTGCAGTAAGCTTCACAAACTGCCCGTCTGTATAAACATTCCAGTACTGTCTTGGATTGTCCGGGTTATAAAGTATCGCCTGTTCCTGAACTGTTTTTTCCTCATAAGCTACATAAAATGCGATATCTTTCAAAGTCAATGATACATCATCCACGGTAACCGCAGTCTTATCTAATGCCTCATTGTAAACCAGATATTCCTTCTTCTCTTTCGACTGGAAAGAAAACGCTATGACAACGATCAAAATGAGTACAAGTATGATTGTAAAACGTATTCGCTTCTCCATATTATCGCCGCGCCCTTCTGTATGGTGCTTACTGACAAAGTTTTGCAACTACCTGATTGATCACGCTTCCTTCTGCCTTGCCTTTTAATTCAGGCATCACATTTTTCATGATCATTCCTTTGTTCCTGCCCGCAACGATATCTGCAAATTTCTCAGTGATAAATGCTTCCACTTCCTCTGCGGACATCATTTTTGGTGCATATTCCTGATAAATATCGTATCTTGCCTGATATTCTTCCTTCAAATCTGTTCTCTCTGCCAGGCATGTATCAATCTGCTCTTTTACAGATTTGATTTCCTTTAAAATGACACGGTCGACGATCTCCTCGCTGATGTTGTCTCTGCATCCCTCATCAATGGCCACTTTCTTCGCTGCAGATACCAGTGCGGAAATCGCATCTTTACGAACTTTATCTCTTGCCTTCATGGCTGCTATCATATCTTTTTGTAACTGTTCAAACTGCATAATATTTCTCCTTCTTTCATTGTCAGTTTCCGATAGCTGCGAATCCCCTGTTCGTTTGTTAGAAGTTTCGCAATTATCCAACTGTTAGTATAGACAAACTCTGCAAGATATTATATCACTTTTTCCAGAAAGTTACAATTCCTTTATAACACCCGTCGTATCGTCAGGATCGTACGATACGTCGCACTTCCGTAACAGATTCCGTTTGTCGGGCTGGAAGCATGCACGATCCTTCCATTTCCCATATAGATTGCAACATGTCCCGGATAGCAGATGATATCTCCCGGCTGTGCGCAGTCATAGCTTACTGCCTGTCCGCAGCTCTGCATGGAATAAGAGTTTCTCGGAAGTGAGATTCCATACTGTCCGAAACATGCCATGACAAAATAAGAGCAGTCAGCCCCCTCCGTCAGACTGTTGCCGCCGTACACATACGGATAACCGACATATTGGCTCGCAAAGGCCACCACATCACTTCCGCTGACATTTGTAGTGTGTGCAGGATTTAAACCTGAAGATGTTAAACCGGTTCCTGAACCTGAAGCTGACGCATTTGTGTCACTGTTTGTTGTGTTTGACTGATTTCCTGCATTTTGCTGCTGTTGTTGCTGTGCTGCCCGCCTTGCGGCTGCCTCCTCCGCAGCCTGACGCGCCTGCTCATTTGCAATGATCTGGTTCTGCTGTTTGATCGTATTTGCATACTGACTTGCAAGACTTTTTGCGCTTGCAAGCTGGGCGTCAAAATTATCCATCACAGCGCTTTTTTCTGCGATCAAAGCCTGCAGGGAAGATGCCTGGTCTTCATAACTGATCTTTAACTCTTCCATCTCTGCCAGCTGTGCATTTAACTGATCCTTCAGATCTGCCACCTGCTGTACCGTCTCCTGATAAGCAGTAAGCTGCTTTCTGTCGTAATCATACACTTCGGATACATATTCCACACGGTTTAAAAGGTCGGTGATGCTGGTCGCGCCCATCATCGCTTCCCAGTAATTACTGTCACCATTTTCATACATATACCGGATCCGCATTTTCATCGCATTATATTGCGTCTGCTCTTTCTCCTGTGCGACTTCCAGATCCGCATTCGCCTGATCGATCTCCCCCTGCTTTGCATCTATATCGTGTTCCAGAAGATCCATATCTGTGAGCAGTGCCATGAGCTGGTCATCATAAGCGTCCATCTCCTCCTGAAGATCACTCTGTGCCGCCTGGATCTCATCAATCTGGCTGTTTAAGTTGTCTAACTCCTGCTGCGCTTCGTTTTTCTTGTTTTTTGCATCGTTAATGACGGACGCATGCACCGAGTATATGCCTCCTATGCCAAGCACACACGCCATAACTGCCGCCATTATCTGCTGTTTTATCTTTAATTTTTTCATCGCCCGTAAAAATTTCATAAAAGCGTTAATCTCCTTGTGTGAAAATAAATGAACGATATCTACCATATCATACTTATTTTAACACATTTTGCTATGCAATAGTTAGCCTTTCCATAAATTTACAATGAAATAAATCCCAGATAGATTCCCACCGGACAGAGGTACCGCACGAATTTTAATGCCGGAATGAAGGCTGCAATATCCACGAAAACCGGGCAAAACAACAGATTGATCAATACCAGCAGGAAGATGCTGGATGTAAAACCTGTCAGATTTTGTATCCATTTTCCAACAATCCATATCCACATGATACAGGCTGCCAGCAATAATATCATGGCGCTGATCTCCCGAAGGAGTCCGCGGCTCTCCCCGGAACAAAGCAGTAACACCAAGCCAGCCACCGCCGGAACGGTTCCCGCTGCGAGAAGTCCCATCATCTGAAATCCTTCGCCAAGTGGCGCCGGAAGTGCCAGATATGGTTTTCCACTGCCGGCGTCAAAACGTCGTCCGTATTCCACATATATGATCAAAAACAGAAACAATGCCACAAGTCCGTGAAGTGGAAATACCTGTTTTTCTTTCTCTGTCGTCTGTACCGCCTCTGTCTGCTCCACATTTACCTGAAAAACCTCATTTCCTTTGAGATACTTTTCATTATTGGCAAGCAGAACATCACCTGCTGCGGCAGCATTATCTCCAAACAGCTGCTCTGTCCTCGCACTCAGCATCTGCGCTCCGTACACCTCAAACAGCGCCGCATAAAATGTCTCACGCGCAACCTCGCCCTTCGTGGTAAGCGGTGTACAGAGATACGACACACTGTTTTTTAACTTTTCATGCTCAAATTTCTTTTCAAAATTGTTGGAAAAATAAAAACCACACTCCAGTTTTCCTGCAATGACATCCTCCTGCAACGCCTCTTTGCTGTCGTACATCACAAAGGAAAAAAGACTTTCACGCTGTGTAAGATGTTCCAGCACTTCTTTTCCATGCGTTCCGTCTGTTTCCACAATTCCAACGGTCACATTGTCAGACTGCGGCATGGAGATCTGTCCGGCAAACCAGACCACAAAAAACATGGACGCTAATAACAGCAGGCTTGTCCCGCGTTTCAGCCACGCTTTCAACTGTAAAAAGTACCATTTGAAAAGCGCTGATTTTCCAAACCCTCCGACGGTCAGACTGCCTCCTTTTTTATGTTCCTCCCGTTCTACCTTTCCAAAATGTCCTGCCGCTTTTGCCCATAACACGCTGGCCGCAAAAAGCACAGCAAACATGAGAATCAGCTGCCTTGTCTCCTGCCCTTTGATTCCGAAAAACAATAATTTCAGATAATAGCTGTCCCAAAAGGTCAGTGGAAAAAAGGTTCCGATTTTTCCAAAAAGTTCCGGCAGATATGCAGTAGGGATCACAACACCGGAAGCCATGATCTGAAAAACATTGACCGCAAGCAGCACGATCGTTCCTCTGGTGCTCTCTCCCGAAATCGTATAGATCAGTTGAAAATACGCTGCGATCACCGCTGCAAGAAGCAGTGTTCCAGGCAGCACCTCCCGGTCAAACCACAAAAAAGACAGATGATACTTCCCTGATACCAGACAGCCCACAGCATACACCAAAACTCCCACAAGCCACAGCGGAACGGTCATAAGAAGCACTTTGATCAATGCATTTTTTCCTTCGCCGATACCGTAAATTCTGATTTTTTCCTCCACAGCACGGCTCTGCTTCTGATACAGATAACCGTAATTGACACCCACCATCAGAAGGAGAAGCAGTACAGCCGCAGAAAAATAGTATTGACAGAGGTCTGCTTTTCCAAGCGAAGAATACACATTTTTCTGGAAAACCGAAGTGCGGTCGAATGCCTCGTAAATATAAAGCCCGGAGATCACATCCCCGATCTGATTCCTTGAGATCTCCGTCTGATAAATCTGCGCAGTATCGTAGGCAGCATAGACACCAGCCTCCGCCGTCCGTAGCAGAGAGACACCGTCTGTCACAAGTTCACCGAACACTCTCGTGTTTAACGGAGCATTTTCCGGGAAATAAATGGTTGCCGGTGTATTTTTCCCGGAATCCACATCCTCGTAAAACTGTTCCGGCAGTGAGAGCACCGCATCTAATGTGCCTTTTTCCAGCGATGCCATCGCTTTATCCTGATTCAGGTACTGAAAGTGGCAGACACTTTTCACGCTGTCCATCGCAGAGATAAACTGTGCCACCATCTTCGTCTGTGCCTCATCCTCAGGGATCACAACGCCAATCTCCGCCGTTTGGAACACACCTGCATCCTTCATAACGAGACTGACCGCAAGCACTCCGCCTGCGATCAGTAATAACATTACTATAAACTTTACCATGCTTTTTCTCGCCGCTATCAGGCTTTTTTTACCCTCAAGTGACAGATATCGAAGAAAAAATCTCATGAATTAAAATCCACCTAACATTGCTGCAAAGATTTCATGAAGAAGATCCTGCCATTCCTCTTCCGTTGCATTTCCAAGGTCAAAGGTATCGCCGGAAACTTCCTCAAACTGGGCACCTTTTTTCCATGTGATACTACCGCTCACATCTTCAGAGGCACTTCCGAGATCATCAATGGTAATGACCATGCTGTTCTTATCGACTGCAAGATTTCCTGCAAAATTATAAGATTCTTCATCATATTTTGCTTCCATTGTGATATCTCCGCTGTCACTGTCATACGTGAACTTTACGGTATCGTTTTCCTCGGCGATCATCGTGATTGTCTCGACACTACCCTCGTTACTTCCCTGAACCTCGACCACTTTCTCATCATCTGCAAGGAGGATCATGTTCTGCATTCTCGTGTCACCGCCGAGGAACTGGACTTCAAAGGAAACATCATTTTCCGGTATGATATCAATGGCTGCATACTGACCTTTGTATAAGTAGAATACAAGCGTTGTGCTGTCATCAAGTTCTTCCACTGCCTCTCTCATAGATGCAACAAAATCTGCTGCGGTCAGATCAAGCGCATCCATCAGTTCCTGATAATCTTCCTCGTAAAGTGTCTCAAGTCCATCGATCACATGATCCACATTGTCTTTGGTCACAACTGTCTGATACCCCTTGCAGCTACGCTCTGTTCCATCGATGGTAAAGTCTTTTGCGTCCACTTTGGAAAATTTCAGCGTATTGTATTCATCTGCATAAACTTTTAACATTTTCTTATGGAACTCGTTCGAGTCCTGATTATCGTAAGCTGCTTTAAGCGTTGCATCTACCGCATCGAGCGTATCCTGATCTACCATTTCCAGAAGATATCCGCTCTTTTCATTTCTGTAATCATAGGTAAACAGGTGGTCACTGATCGTCGGGACTTCCACCTGCACACTGTCCGCACCAATGTCTGCCAGAAAATCGATCGAAGGCGCACCGGAAATATTGAGATTTCCTTTTATCTGCTTCTGCTCCTTCGAACTGCGTCCCTCCATGGAAATATCGCCCTCGTTCATGGAAAGATCCATTTTGAGTGTATACTCATCCGAATACAGGGAAACACAGTCTTTTAATGTCTCTCCCAAACTTCCCATGTCACTCACAGTCTTTGCACCTGCAAGCAATACCTTTTTTGACGGGCTTAAAAAAGCTCCTGTTTTGACCGCTGCAAATACGCCAACGCCGCCCACGACAACCACTGCTGCCACCACACCCGCAATGATGGCGATTTTGTTTCCTTTCTTTTTTGGTGCTTCCGGTGTTGGTGTTTCCATCTGGTTTGCCGGTGTCACAGTATTCTCCACCGGATTTTGTGTTTCAAATTGTCCGTTCATAACGAATCCTCCCTTGTTTTTCTCTGTTTCCTTAGTATTTGTACTTGATTGTCATTCTGACATGCCTGCAAACTTTTGCAAAATATCTTCTGCATCTAATTCCTGCACTCTGCCCTCATCCATAAAAAGGCATCTGTCCGCATTGCGTATCTCGCTCTCATCATGCGTCGTCATAAGAATCATCCCATTTTTCTGCTGATAAGTTTTCATCCACTGGTGAATGCTCTCTTTATAGTAAAGGTCAAGTGCTGTCGTCGGTTCATCCATCAGTAAAAATGGCGGGTTCTCCACAAGTGCACACGCAATGCTCAAACGCCGTTTCATACCACCGGAAAGTTTGCTTACCTCTGTTTGCAACAAATCCTCCAGTTGAAACTGTGCGACCAGCTCTTTTGTGTTGGCGTTGTGGCTGCCGCCCCAGAGTTTCAGATTATCCTGCACCGTCAGTTCTTCCATCAACGGATTTTCCTGCGGCACATAACCGCAAAACCGGCGAAATGTACTACTTTTGTAGGCTGCTTTTTTCCCAAAATAGCATAGTTCACCGCCATCCGGCTTTAAAATGCCCGCCATGATCTGCATTAAGGTAGATTTGCCGCAGCCGTTTTTCCCTGCGATCGCAACGCACTCCCCCGGCTTTACCTGAAAGGTGATATCGGACAGTACTTTCTTTTTTCCATAACTTTTTCGAATCTGTGTTACCTCTATCATGTTATCTCAATTCTTCTTAATCTGCTTTTCATTGTCTTTTTGTGATTTTTCAGTACTTCACAATTACGATTCGTAACTGTTCAGTTCCACTTTCTTTACGATCAGAATTTTTTCCCCTCTGCACAGATTCTCATCCGTCCGGTGATTATCCCGCAGAATATCTTCCACCGTTGTGTGATTCTCCTTTGCGATACTCCAGAGCGAATCCCCATCTTTTGCAATGTAACCGACCAGTCCCGGACGCTTCTGTAACTGCTCCATATCCAGAGGCTCCTCACGCGTATCAGTAATATTATCTATCTGTTCCTGCTCAAATGCAAGCAAATCTAATCCGATCACCGCTTTTATTTCCACATGATCCTGATCGAGCATGACCGCGGACAACTGGCTGATCCTGCAATCAAGCTCTGTCTGCAGTTTATTTTTCCGCTCCAAAGCCTCCAACTCTTCCGGCTTATTGCACTCTGTCCGCGCCGTCTGCTGTGGGATTTCAATGAGCTGTTCAAATGGATAAATCTCTCTGGCAGAACCGATCGGCATCTGATCGTCGGTCGTGATATAAAGCAGTTCTGTGACCAGAATCCCCTCTGCACGCACGCCCTGTTCGGTCAATTCCGTGCTCTCTAAATGAACCGTTCCCTCACAGGAACAAATCTGTAAAATCTTCTCCTGACTTTCCGCTAACTCCATCTGCTCGGTCAGGCGGCACTGGCTGTCATTTTTCACAGAAATATGATGTAAAGTCACGCCTGTGCAGACCGGAATGATCTCCTTTTTCAGAGAATAAACGTCCTCTAACATGGAAATCTCCTGTTCTTTCCACACCCGGATATCCAGATTCATCACAAGTTCCAGGACCAGAACGCGTTCCTCACCGTCGTAGTCCGGCTTTACCTCAAGTTCCATGGAAGCCGGTCTTGCCTTCACTTTATAAATAATATCTGCCTCCGTTCCTGCGTCACATTCCACACCGCAGTCCAATGGAATCACCATCTCATACCACTGCACGCGGTCTGTTTCCTCTTCCTCCTGATACAAAACGGAGATGAGCACTTCGCCACTCAGTTTTACACCGTCCTGCCCCATTTTTGTATCCAGATTGCGGATTTCTAAGCTTTTCCATAAAATTTCCTGCACATTGGGTTTGCTTGACGGCAGTGTGATCTCGCTTTTCTGGCGGCACTGATCGCGCTTCATACATAAAAGCTGTAAGATATTTGTGTTCCGATAACGTTTTTCACATCCGTCATCCGCCTCTATCCCAACACAGAGTTCATCCTCTTTTTCCCGCGGTTCTTCTGTCTTTAACAAAATGACTGCCCGCACGCTGATTTTTCTGGAATGGATGACTCCGATCGTGAGATCCTCAATCTCTCCGGATGCCTGTATCACATCATATTCCTGTACACCGTCCATGTTGAGTTTTTCCTGAAACGGTATCTCTCCTTTCAGACAGCTTATTTTTCCATTTTCCTGATCGCTGCGGTACAATACCCTGAAAACAAGGCGTCCCTTTAACCACGCTGCGCCTGCTGCCGCCTTCGCCTCATCAAAATGAAGTTCTCCCTTTTCTTTTAACACTTTTACAATATCCGGCCGGTAGTCCGGCACGTTGTAATCGTCATCTAATGTAATCTGGCTCTGTGCACTGGCAAATGTCGTGCAACTATGTAATTTTATTTTATTTAACTGCAAAAAAATTCCCCCGATCCGAAATCCTTTTTTTCATTGTATTCGAATAGAGAGAATTTTATACACGCTTTTATCACTATTTGCTCACAAAATAGCCATCTGCACACTTTCTTAGCAGAGTTTCATGCGAATATCTTTTGTAATAATATCATTGTAACTAAAGGATAATAACTGAGGTTGATTGTCATCACGCTCATCATTTACCAATATCGTGAAAACACTTGGATATGCATGCTGGATCACGCCCTGCTGGATATCAACCTTATTACGCCCACGGTCAAGCTGGATCATAACTTTACTGCCACACTGCTGGTGTACGGATGCACGTACCTTACTGATGTCTGCCTGTTGCATTTTTCTACCTCCTTATTTCACGCTTTACTTTAGCACTGTAATAAAATTTTGTCAAACGGATTTGCGTGTTTTGTACAAAATTCATGAATATTTGCAATTTTTCTCTATTTTTGAATGTTTTTTCATACAAATCTACTCAAACACTACATTCTCATCCCGCAGCTCCACTTTCACCACAATATATGGATAACTTGGGCTCTTACTGATGGTTTCCCCCTTGCGCGGACCAATCAGTTCCGTATCAAAAATGATCGCATTCGATGTCAGATACAGATTGCGGATACAGATACTATACCCTCCGGTCTCCTGTTCTCCGTAGCCTCTTACTATGTATAAAAATTCGCTGTCTTTGTACGTCATTTTAAAATCTGCAGCCTTTTTCTCCTCAATATCATTTTGCAGTTCCTCCGGTATGTCTGCCTCTGCGGCGATCGTGTAATCAAGATCACTGATTTTTGTCCGGTTCGTCTGTTCCACACTGCATCCGGCAAAAAGAAGTGCTGCAAAAAAAAGCGTCGTAAAAAGAACCTCCGTTTTCCAAAAAACATACCTGCTTTTTTTCCTTTTCGTCTGCATACCCGCCTCCAGTTCCGTGCCCTGCGGCACAGCATTTTTGCTCTTATAGTTACTGTTCACCCGTACCTCATTCCAGTAACCTCTTATACCATTGTATGCCGGCATACCTTTCTATATTCCTAATTTATGAGTTGTTTTTCTCTTCCCCAACCCTTATAATGAGATGAGGCTGATATTTCAGTGCAATATGTATCATCGTATTTTTTTTAATTTTATAGACAATTACGAAACTCCTGAAAACCTAAATCATATTGTGAAAAATCAACAAAAGACATGAAAGACATTGGGGAATCGTTGCGAGTGACACATAGCGAGAGCGTGTCTTGAATGTTTTTGTTGATTTTGAACAATTAAAAGAAGAATAGGAGGAGTTTCGTAATTATCTATAAAACATTTTATTAAGTAGAAAGGAATTTTCCTTATGATAAGATTAATCCTTGCATTACTCTTTGCAATTCTCTACCTCATCATCGGAATCCCGGTGCTCGGCGTGGAATGGATCATTGCAAAATTCAACAAACAGGCTGCCGACTTAGGCCAGCTTCGCATGGTGCAGTGGGCATTCCGTGTGATTTTATTTATCTGTGGAACGAAAGTGACCGTCATCGGTGAAGAAAATGTCCCGAAAGATCAGGCGGTCTTATACATCGGAAACCACAGAAGCTATTTCGATATTATCATCACCTATGCACGCTGCCCGCGTCTCACCGGCTACATTGCGAAAAAGGATATGGAAAAAGTGCCGTTGCTGCGCACCTGGATGCGGCGTCTGCACTGTCTGTTTATCGACCGTGAGAATGTAAAAGAAGCGTTAAAAACGATCCTTGCCGGAATCGACAATGTAAAGAATGGAATTTCCATGTGTATCTTCCCGGAAGGCACAAGAAATAAAACGGACGATCTGATGCTCCCATTCAAAGAGGGAAGTTTCAAGATTGCGGAAAAGAGTGGCTGTCCGATTATCCCGATGGCGATCACGAACTCCGCAGATGTGTTGGAGGCTCATATGCCTCGTGTCAAAAAAGCACATGTAATTGTAGAATACGGAAAACCAATTTATCCGAACGAGCTGGATAAGGAACAGAAGAAAAAAATCGGAGCTTACTGTCAGGATGTGATTGCTGAGATGTTAGAGAAAAATAAATCTATGATTTAGGTATCTGTCAGACCATATTAGAACATAAAATAATCTATTTTGAAAACCCCCAGTGTTTCGGCACTGGGGGTTTTGGCGTGTCGCATCGGACATTCCTATTTTTACTTCGTCAATTCCTTCACAATCTCCGGGAATCCCATAAAATGTGACGCTTTCACAAGCACTGTATCTCCGCTCTTCACCTCTTTCACAAGGTCTTTGATCAGGTCTGCTTTGTCCTCATAATGATGGACTTCTGTCGCACTGCTATTTGCACGCACTGCTTTAGTGATCTCCTGTGAGAGTGTTCCCACACAGTAAAGTGCGTCAATTCCCTTTCCTGCAAAATGTTCTCCCACCATATAGTGAAGCTGTTTTTCCTCTGCGCCAAGCTCGCCCATATCTCCGAGTACCGCGATTTTTCTGCCCGGTGCGTTGGACAATACATCGATGGATGCTTTCATGGAAACCGGATTTGCATTGTAGCAGTCGTCGATGATCGTAATGCCATTTTTGTGGATCAGATTACTTCTGCCGCCGATCGTCTGCACTGATTCAATCCCGCGCTTCATCTCGTCACAGGTCAGTCCTAATTCTCTTGCCACGCTCACCGCTGCCAGCGCATTGTATACATTGTGTTCTCCGGCGATTGGAATCGTGACTTCCATCGTCACTTCCCCGCCTGTCTCTTTCGACGGATAATGGATCGCTGCTTTTGTTCCGGTCAGGTCAACTGCCTCTACATTCGTTGCGTAAACCGTTTTCTCGGCAAGCGTCTTAGTTCCTTCCTCTGTTTCAGCCACTTTGGCAGCCTTTTCGATACCATAGAACACTGCCGGTTTTCCATTGACAACTTTCTTATCGCAGAGCTTGTCGTCATCTCCGTTTAATACCGCAATTCCATCCGGTGTCAGATGCGCAAAACTCTCTGTCTTTGCCTTTAAGATTCCATCTCTTGTGATGAGATTTTCCAGATGGCAGAGTCCGATGTTCGTGATCACGCAGATGTCCGGGTTTGCCATTGTGGATAACCGGTCCATCTCACCAAACTCGGAAATTCCCATCTCAAGCACAGCCACCTGATGTTCCTCCCGGATTTTAAAAATCGTGAGTGGAAGTCCGATCTCGTTATTCAAGTTTCCCTCTGTTTTTAACACGTTATATTTCTGTGCCAGAACAGATGCGATCATCTCTTTAGTGCTCGTTTTTCCAACGCTTCCTGTGATTCCGACTACTTTAATATCCAGACCTCTGCGGTAATCTGCTGCGATCTTCTTCATCGCATCTAAGGTGTTTTCCACGAGAATGTATGGGCCTGCCGGATTCTCTAACTTCTCTTCAGAGAGCACTGCCAGTGCTCCTTTTTCAAAAACAGATGGGATGAAACTGTGTCCGTCCACCTTTTCTCCACGTACCGGGATAAATAAGTAATCTTTTTCCACAAGGCGGCTGTCGATCACTGCTCCTTGGATCTCACGCGTTTTATCCGCTTCATTTCCTATGTAAGTACCGCCGCAGACTGCCGCGATATGCTCTAAGGTCATATTTTTCATATCATGCTCCTGTTATTATAGAACAAACTGCCACCGGTTCTGCAAAACTGGTGGCGATATGTCATTCATCATTATTTCTCATATTTTTTTAAGGAAATCTCAATCAGCTTCTCACATAACTGATTGAAGTTGATTCCAAGAACACCTGCCTCCTGTGGAAGAAGACTTGTCGGTGTCATGCCGGGAAGTGTATTTGCTTCCAGACAGTAAATTTCGTTATTCTTATTTAATAAGAAATCAGAACGGGAGTAAGTATTCAGTCCTAATACTTCTGCCACACGCTCTGCATAGTGCTGCATCTGCTCTGTGATCTCTTCCGGTAATTCTGCCGGACAGGTCTCCACTGCACTGCCTGCTTTGTACTTATTCTTATAATCATAGAATCCCTGAATCGGTGCGATCTCAATGATTGGAAGTGCCTTATAGTCAATAACACCGACTGAAAATTCACGTCCCTCTACATACTCTTCGATAATGAGGTTATCCTCCCATTTGAATGCCTCATCCAAAGCACTCTTGAATTCATCTTCCGTGCGCACGATCGTAACACCAATACTGGAACCTCCACAGCATGGTTTTACAACACATGGCAGCTTTAAGCCAAGTTCTTTTGCAGAATCTTTCCGGTTCTCTTTCTTCATGGAAATACCTTGTGGTGTCGGGATTCCACCAGCGATAAATAGCTGTTTTGCCATTCCCTTATCCATTGCAAGCGCACTGCTCAAATAGCCGGTTCCGGTATATTTGATCCCAAACAGGTCAAATGCTGCCTGAATCTTACCATTCTCGCCGTTTTCTCCGTGTAATGCCATGAAAACAATATCCGCCATGCGGCACATGTTGATGACATTCGGTCCGAAGAAGCAGTCCGACTGATCTTTTCTTGACGCTTTTACCTTTGCAAGATCCGGTGCTGTTTCCGGGATATCCTTTACCTGTACGCTGACTTCCTCTGTGCGGTCAAAAATTCCGGTCAGATTTTCCTCTTTGTCACTGTATCCCATAAAAACATCCAGTAAAATAACGTTATGTCCATTCTCACGAAGTGCTTTGGATACCATATCCCCCGTCTTGAAAGACACATCTCTCTCTGTACTTAAACCACCTGCTAAAACAACAATATTCATGGTGTAATCTCCTCTATTCTGACTTTATTTTGGATTTTGCTCCAACTTTTTAACATTATATGTCTGCCTATCAAATCTTTATTATAGTAACCCTTTTTCCAACTCATGACAAGATAAAAAAGAATAGTCTCACCGGAACATCCGGTAAGACTATTCTAAAAACTCTCCC
>ENA-UOJH01000734-UOJH01000734.1-human-gut-metagenome-genome-assembly--contig:-C148-NODE-734-length-28579-cov-42.768896_pt1 | contig 28579 bp, 43 predicted proteins | sample MGYA00242345_ERZ723892 | MGnify/ENA metagenome assembly ERZ723892 | reverse complement strand
GCGACACTTGCGTCCAATACATCGGGATTCCGCCTCTTGACGGCATAACGGCGTAGTCGCCAGCATATGGCTTGTCGAAAGTGACATCTTTATCGATGTATTCGGTGGCGATCGTCGCGGTCGGCTTGCCCCGTCGGGATACGGAATACCCTACATCTCCATCGCCGCCGTGTATGAATCGCTCGCCCTGGCCACGACCGTGCGGAATGATTGCAGGTAGTGCGCCATCGCCGTGTTGACGGTCGAATGTCCCGGCGCCACGGCAATGTCCTCGATGGCCGCACCGTGCTCCAATGAAATCGTAGCCCACGAATGGCGCAGGCAGGTCATCGGCACATGCGGCAGGCCGAGCCGCTTGCAGAACGCGCGGAACCGCCTAGCCACGGCGTTGGGGTCGAGCGGGCACAAACGCCCAGACCTACGCGTACCTCGGATGGCACGCAGGCGCCCAAGCGCGAATCGCGGCAGTTTCAGCTTGCGGTCCGACGGCTTTGTCTCGCATCCGGTCTCGATGACCTCGCCGCCCACCACGTGCAGGCCGCGCTGCACATGTACCCAGCCGCTACGCCAATCCACATCCTCGATTCTCACTGCGCAGGCCTCGCGGCGGCGCAGGCCCGACGCGGCACCGAGCAGGACTGCGGCCTCGAAGGGTTGCCCGACGATGGCCTTGAGCGTCACGCGCTCCTGCTCGGCAGTGGGCGTCGGTCGGCGCGCGGTCGGCTTTTGGGGTAGCTCCACACCCTGAGTCACGTTCCAGATTCGCAGCTGATGTCGGCGAAGCACCCAGCGGTAAATCTGTCGGAAGGTCTTATAGGCCTTCTCGGCGGCCCCGGGGAGGTCGAGCGAATCAACCCAATCTTGTACCTCCTCAAAGCCGATGCCCTCAATCTCGCGCTCACCCCATTGCGGCATCAGGTGGCAGCGGATGGCGCTGCGGTAGCCCTCCGGCGTGGTGGCGCGGAGACGCTTGCCCTTGTCGACCATGTACTCGGTGATGGCATCGGAAAACAGCATTTTGAACAGTCCAATCCCTCGAAAATCCCAGACGCTTCGCATGGTGGCCCGCTGCGTTACGTCTGGGATTTATTGCTTGCAGCGGGCGGCGGAGCCCAATCTCACGCCGCCCGCAGGATGGCGCAACGCAGACGAGAGAGGAGGGTGGATGGAGGTACTCAAGCTCTTCGCGCCGTACGGGCCGGGATGGCTCGGGGGAGTGCTGCTGGCGCTCATCGCCGTTTATTTTGGGCGGCAATTTCTCGAAGAGTACAAGCGCCTGAACGAGCGCAAGGCCGGCATCGACATGAAGCGCGAGGAACGCAAGCAGGCCGAGGTCGACGAGCGCGCGCAGCGGGACCGCGAGCGCTCGCAGATGGAGGGCCGCATCGCCGCGCAGATGGAGCGAAGCAACAACCTCATGGAGGCCATGAAGACCCTCATGGAGTCGGTCGTGGCGTCCAACGAGGTCCTGCACAACGACTTGGCCAACAGCCGGGCGAGAAGCCAGGGAATGGCTGAGAAGGTCGACCACATCTGCGACCGCGTCGACCTGATCTACAGCAAGGAATCCGACAGATAGGAGCAATCGAATGAATGAAATCCAGGCGGGCCTCACGGTGTGCACGGTGCTGGTCGTGCCGTACATCGTGCAGGCCATCAAGTCAAAGGCAATGACCGGCAACGTCGCGCGCTGGATTGCCATCGCCGTCTCGGCAGGATGCGGCGCCCTCACGGCCATGTCGGGCGGCATGCCGACCGACCCGTCGGCGTGGGTGACGTCCATCTTCTCGTGCGTCGGCGGCGTGCAGGTGGCCTATGCGGCCTTCAAGACCGTCGGCATCACGGACAAATGGCTCGATGCGCTACTCGCGCTCGGCGACATCAAGGAGGACTAATGGCGGACTTCGCGAACGTCCAACCGGACGAGTACAAGCTTCTGGGGCGCAACTTCTCCTCAGGCCGCCCGTTCGGAATCAAGGGCGTGACCATCCACCACATGGCCGGCGACCTCAACGCCGACCAGTGCAACGGTATCTGGGGTGCCAACGGCTGCTCGGCGCACTACTCGGTCGACCGCAACGGCTACATCGTGCAGCACGTCAACGACACCGACCGCGCCTACGCCTGCGGCGACGGGATCGGCACCGGTCGCGGCAACGACACGACCATCTCGATTGAGCACGCCAACAGCGGCAGCAACCCGTGGACGGTCCACGAGAAGGCAATCGAGAGCGGTGCGCACCTCGTCGCCGCCCTGTGCCTGTACTACGGCCTCGGTCGTCCCGAGTGGTGCAAGAACGTGTTCCCGCACCGCTACTGGAGCTCAACGGCCTGCCCGGGCGAGCTGGCCGGCTCCCAGCGCGACCATTACATGCAGCGCGCCCAGGCGTGGTATGACGCGATGAAGGGCGGCAAGGCGCCCGCGCCCTCCACCGCCAAGCCTGCCGCGGCAAAGCCCGCCCAGGCGGCTTCCGGCGGCTTCTCAAAGGCATCTGGCAAGCGCATCCCCGTCCACTACTCCCTCCACCTCAAGGGCGGCGGCTGGCTGGACGAGGTGACCGACTTTGGCGCCGGGAACAACGGCTTTGCAGGGTATCCGTGCCGACAGCACGACCTGCTGTGCGCACGCGTCGACCGCGGCACGCTCAAGTATCAGGTTCACACAATCGAGGACGGCTGGCTCGGCTATGTGACCAAGGGCGACCGTAACGACACCGTGAACGGCTGCGCGGGCATTATCGGCCATACCATCGACGGCGTGCGCATGTACTACGTGACCCCCGGCGGTGAGGAATACAAGCAGGCGTGGTACCGTTCGCAGACCACCGCGCGCGCCGGTTGGCTCGGAACCGTCTGCGACGATGGCTCCACCTACGGTGGCGATGACTTCGCGGGCATGTACGGTGAGCCGCTTGACCGACTCCAGGTGTGCATCACGGACGGTAACCCATACTGACGGCCTTCGTGATGGGCGCGGCGCCCGGCGCGATTCCGGGCAGCTTCGTCACGGTTGTCGCGCTCGCCCCGACCTGGGGCGGGAGCGACCGCGGGCGATAACGGCAAAAGGGGCCGTGGCGGTTCGTCGCCACGGCCCCTTTTTCGTATCCCTCGAATATCCTAAGTTGCCGCCAAGCCCTAAGTACGGTCAGCGTGTTGCGGTACGGTCAGCGAGTTTTGCCCGATGGTCAGCATCAATAGCGAGCTGCGGCAAACTGTCTCAGTACCTCTTGACCTCGCTGGCCTGGTGCCACTTGACGACGCCGCGGAAGTTCACGCCGGCGTTCTCCGGACCGTCGAACACTATGTCGGTGTGGCCGTCCTCGTAGCTGTCCGGCGACAGCACGAGGGTCGACGCCCCGCGGTAGTGGCTTCTGAGGACCATCTCGCCGTCGTACTCGGCCGCCACGGCGTCGCCATTTCGCGGTTCGCACCCGGGGGAGAGCAGTGCGTTCTCGCCGTCGGCAAACCTGCGGTTCATGCATGAGCCGCGCACGCGCATGAGGTAGGCGTCCGGGTCGTTGACGCGCTCGAGGGCTGAGACCGGCACGTCGGCGACCTCGTCGGGACCGAACTCGTCGGTGAACTCGCCTGCGTGCCCGGCGACGGGCACGGGCAGGGTCACGTACTGGGCGCCGTTGGGGCGCACGGGCCCTGGGGTCTCTCCCATGAGGTCGGCTACGGTCGTATCGAAAAGCTCGGCGAGTTGCTCGAGCCGGTACATCCTCGGTTGAGATTTGCCCGACTCCCACGAAGCAACGGCGGCCTTGGTGACCTTCGGGTTGAGCCTGTTCCCGACTTCCTCCCGGTTCCAATTACGCGCCTCACGCAGGGCTCTTACTCGGTTTCCGAAACTCATTGACCCTCCTTCGGTTAAACGTAATTTAATTCTAATTAAAGAAAAATTGATTTATAGATAATTTTAAGTTGACCCGTGGTCAAATAAGGTTTAACCTTAGGTCAACGAAAGGAGGAGCACATGCAGAGCTTACAGGAGTACCGAGAGGCGGGCGTCGAACGCTTCCAGAAGAAGAACATCGCCGCAGCTCTCGGAATCTCTTTGCCAGCATATGATGCCCTTGAGAACGACCAAGAGCACCGTATGAACCCTGCAAGAGCCAAGGCGCTCGGAGAGCACTTCGGGGTGGACCCGACTATTTTTTTAGCTGACAAGTCAAATTAAATTTGACCAAAACGAAACGGAGGGAACCATGAACGAGAACTACATCGACATCGAGCTGGGCGGCTGGAACATCCCCGAGGCCATCACGGTCGAGGCCGAGCCCGTCGAGGCCCGCGACTTTTCCGACTTCGAGCTGTAGGGGAGGGCGACATGATTCAACTGATTATCGGAGCGGGTCTGGGACTCGGCGGCGTGGCCGCCGCCGTCGCCATCAAGCGGCATAACGAGGCCGAGCGCGAGAGGGCCGCCGGGCCCGCGGACCATTGGGGCAACAAGTACGAGGCCCGCATCGTCTCGCCCGCGCGCGCCCTGCCCCTCATCCTGGTTGGTGCCGTCATCGCCGCCACCGCCTGCCTCTACACGCAGGACACCGGCGAGGTCTGCGTCATCCGCAACCTCGGCGGCTCGCTCGCCGGCTCGACCTCCGAGGCCGGTTTCCACGCCAAGGCCCCCTGGCAGGACGTCGTGACCTACGACGTCCGCAACAACCTCATCAACTTCTACGGGGACACCGACTACGAGGTGGACGGCGGCTCCTACGAGGGCAAGCAGGTCTCCATCAACGACAAGTCGGGCGCCAGCGCCAACATCGACATCCAGGTCAACTACTCCCTTAACCCCGACGCCGCGCTCAGCCTCTACAGCGAGTACGGCACGCAGGAGAGCTTCGTGGAGAAGTACATCTCCAACGACGTCCGCGCCGTCACCCGCGAGGTCTCGGGCGGCTTCGACACGGTGACGATGCTCACCGACCGCTCCCAGTTCACCAAGGCCGTCCAGAAGGCCCTCACCGAGAAGTGGGAGGGCATAGGCCTCACGGTGGAGCAGGTGAGCGTGCAGGACGTCCGCTACCCGAAGAACATCACCAAGAGCTACAGCGAGGCTCAGGCGGCCGAGGTCGCCAAGCAGAAGGCCCAGAACGAGCAGGAGACGGCCAAGGTCCAGGCCGAGACCAAGAAGATCGAGGCGCAGGGCGAGGCGGACGCGAACGCGGTCCTCGCGAACTCGCTCAACGACCAGGTCCTCCAGCAGCATTACATCGACGCGCTCAAGAGCATCGGAAAGGACGGCAACCTCGTCGTCGTGCCCGAGGGCTCCCAGCCGATCGTGGGCACGAAGTAGGGGCGGCGGCGATGTTGAACCTTATCCATGCGGCCGTCCGGGTCTTCCTCGACGTTCTCGCGGTCGCGTTCGTGCTGGAGCACACCCGCGAGCCTCATGGGAAACATCGCGAGATCAACGACGCGCCAAAGCAGGTCGCAGGCGTCGTTGATGAACCCGGCGAGGACGGTCGCGGCGCTGATGCGAGGGTGCCGCTCGACCCAGTCGACGAGCCGCACGAGTAGGGGGCCCGCTGGTCGGACGTGCTTTGGGCGATATGTCTGCTGTCTACGAATCGTGGCCCGAAGCCTACCGCGCGGGTAACGCGGACACGCGGGTGTTGCCGCTCAGGCAACCCGCGGGCCCCGCTCCCGGGGCGGCACCGTTGCCCCGCGGCTCTCCAATAACCATCCGCGGGGACGTTCCCTACCGGTGCCGTGCCGGGGGCGAGGCCCCGAAAGCAAGCAACAAAAAAGAGCCGCCCGGTGTGGAAAGTTGGGACGGCTCCAGACCTGAAAGGAGGTCACTCATGGATTCTAGCAGAGCCAAAACGTTCCAGCAGATGGCCGACGAGGGGTGCCATACGACACGCCGCGCATCGAGTGCAAGGCGGGCCGCCTGCGCTCGCAGCTGCCCGAGGGGCGCAGGGCGGGGCGCATGGTGCGCCCGGAATGGGTGGAGCAGTGGATCGAGGAGGGAACGCATGGTATCGAGGCTGCTTAGGTGCGCGGGGTTCGTCGCGCTCGTGTTCGTAGTGAACGCTCTCATGCCGTACGTCATGCGGGCGCTGCTGCTCGCGGCGGACGGCATCCGCGTCGTGCTCGGGATGGGGTCGGTGCTGTGACCGGCAGGCGATTCGCGTTCACCGTCAAGTTCGCGACGGGCAAGCAGCGCCACAGGCTCGACCGCAGGCACGCACGGATGTACACGCCCAACGAGACGGTCAGGGCCGAGCGGGCCATCGCGGCGGCGTGCCGGGAGGCGATGGCCGAGGCGGGCATCCAGTCCCTGCCCTTCGGCCCGCACGAGCCGGTGATTCTCGACGTCGACGCCTACCGTCCGCTGCCGGAGAGCCGGCCAAAGCGCGTGTGCTCGGAGCCGGACACCTACAGGCCGGACGCGGACAACGAGTCCAAGCTGGTCATGGACGCGCTCAACGGGCTCGTCTGGGCCGACGACGCGCAGGTGGTCGACCTGCACGTGGTGAAGCACCCCAGGGTGCGCGGGCAGGCCGAGCGCATGGACATATCGATAGCGCCCGGGTGGTCCGGACGCAAAGACGAAACGGAGGAAATGTAAATGAAACGCAAGGCATTCAAGGAACTCATGAGGCAGGCCGTGGGCAACGTCCTCATCAACACGGAGCTCAACGCCGAGGCGCTCAAGAAGGATGTTGACCCCGCGGTGCTCCGCGGCGTCGCCTACGGCATGGCGGTCGCGCCCATGCTGATGGACGAGGAGCCCATCGAGTTCGACCGCGACTTCTTGGCCGTCATCATCACGTGCGCCAAGATGTGCGAGGACGTCTACGCCGAGAGCGGCGCCATCGCCACGATCTCCAAGCTCTACGGATGCGAGGTGGGCGTCGATGAGTAACGAGGTCATCGAGTTCAAGGACGATGCGGGCATGCCCGTCAAGTTCACCTCGCAGGACATCCGCGAGCGCCTGTGCCCCAACGCCACCGACAGCGAGCTGGCGCTGTGCGTGGAGCTTTGCAACCGCCAGCACCTGAACCCCTTCACGAAGGAGGTCTACCTCGTCAAGTACGGCAACGCGCCGGCGAGCATCATCACCGCCTATCAGGTCTTCAACCGACGCGCCAACCGCCAGGAGAGCTACGGCGGCATCAAGAGCGGCGTCGTGGTGATGCGCGAGGGGCAGATCGTCAAGAAGCGCGGCAGCGCCGTCTACAAGCAGGTGGGCGAGCAGCTTCTCGGCGGCTGGGCCGAGGTCCAGTTCAAGGACGGCAAGGAGCCGGCCTACGTGGAGCTGGCGCTGACCGACTACAGCACCGGCAAGAGCAACTGGGCGAAGATGCCGGGCGTCATGATCGAGAAGTGCGCCAAGGCCGGCGCGTGGCGTCTGGCCTACCCCGACGAGTTCGGCGGGATGTACACGGGCGAGGAGATGGACCAGAAGGTCGCGCAGGACATGCGCGCCGGCACTCAGACCGTCGAGGCCGAGAGCGTCGAGCCCGTGGTCGACCTGCAGCTCGTGCGCGACCTGTTCAAGCCGTTCATGGCGGCGACCGGGCTCGACAGCGCCGGGGCCATGGCCGCCATCTGCGCAGCCGTGGGCTGCACGTCGGGCTCCATGCACGACATGACGCTCATGCAGGCGCGCCGCGCGGCCTCGTGGATGGAGGAGGAGATCGCGGCCCGCAAGGCGCAGCCCGAGCCCGCCGCCCCCGAGCCGGAGCCCGCGCCCGTCTATGAGCCCGCGCCCGCCGAGTATGCGACCGACGACGACCTGCTGGGAGGCTTCTGATGGCAGACGAGGTTTTGGCGGTCGAGGCCGTGCCGCTCGAGGAGGACTTCGACACGCTGGTGGCGTCGCTCGCCATCGACGACACGCTCGAGGACAAGCTGGCAAAGCTCAAGAAGAGCGTGGACGAGAAGCTGGCGGACTACATGGACGTCAAGCACATCGAGAAGGACGAGGACTTCAAGGCCGCGAAGAAGTACCGCGCGGCGGTCAACGACGTGAAGAAGCCCATCGAGGAGCAGCGCAAGGCCGCGAAGAAGAAGTACAGCGACCTGCTCAAGACGTTCGACAAGACCATCGGCGAGATCACGGCGCCCATCGACAAGCTCTCCGATGAGTACAAGGCCGAAATCGACCGATACGACGGCGAGTGCAGGAAACGCCGCCTCACCGCGCTCAAGGGCCACTACTACGACCTCGCGGGCGAGATGGGGCCTTTGGTGCCCTACGAGCGCATCGCCGACGACAGGTGGCTCAACGCGAGCTTCGGCGAGGTCAAGGCCAAGAACACCATCGAGCGCCGGGTGGGCGAGCTGCTGCACCGGTTCAAGTTCGTCAACGGGATGGACTACGCCGACGAGTCCGAGAAGGCGTGGGCCGTGGCGTGGTGGACGAGGACGCTGCCGATGGACTCGGGCGAGGTGGCGGCAGCAGTCGCCGCGCACCGCGAGGAGATGGCCAAGGCCGCCGCTATCGTATCGACCTACGAGCAGGCGACGGCATCGAAGCCCGAGCCGGTGCCCGAGCCGGTGCCTGCCGGGCATCCCGAGCCTGAGGACCCCTTTGGCGGGCCGAGATGCGTGCGGGTGGTCCCGTCGCGCCCCGAGCCGGAAGTGGCCGAGGATGCGGCCCCAGCGCCGCAGAGAGGCTACCGCGTGGTCATCGAGTGCGCCACGGCGGACGAGCTGCTCCGCGTGAGGGAAGTAATGGTCGACAACGGCATCCACGGACACGTAGAGAGGATGTAGGACATGGAGGAGAAAAACCTGCCGCCGCTCAGAACGCCGGAGCAGCGCAAAGAGGCGATGGCGAAGGCCGTCCACACGCGCCGCGAGCGCGCCGCGTTCAAGGCCGCCTGCAAGGCGGGCAACATCTCGCCCGAGGCGGCCATCGGGGCTCCCATCGCGCAGAGGCTCAAGGTCGAGGAGTTCGCCCGCTCGTTCCCGGGCATCGGCACGGTCAAGGCGAAGGCGATCGTCAAGGCGCTTGACATCCCCGATGGTCGCCGCGTGAGCGGCCTGGGGTACGTGCAGGGGCCGCGCCTTGTCGCGTTTATCAAGAACAACATGACCGCGAAGGAGGACGGGCAGTGAGCATCAACCGAGTGAACATCAGCGGCAACCTCACCCGCGACCCGGAGCTGCGCGCCACCGCCGGCGGGACGCAGGTCCTGTCCTTCGGCGTGGCGGTAAACGACCGCCGCCGCAATGCGCAGACCGGCGAGTGGGAGGACTATCCAAACTTCGTCGACTGCACCATGTTCGGCAACTACGCCGAGGCCGTGGGGCAATTCCTCGCCAAGGGGATGAAGGTCGCCATCGATGGCAAGCTGCGCTACAATTCCTGGGAGAAGGACGGGCAGAAGCGCTCGAAGCTCGAGGTAATCGTCGACGAGATCGAGGTCATGGCGCGCCGCGAGTGGCAGACGCAGGCCCAGCCGCAGCAGAGCCTCGCGGATACGGTGCCCATGCAGCCACAGGCGCAGGCCGCGCCGCAGTGGAGCGCCCAGCAGGCCTACGCCGCGGTCCCGCAGTCCGAGCTCTACGACGAGGACGTGCCGTTCTGATGAGGCACGTACCCGACATCATCCGCGACCACTGGGAAGCGGCCCTGTTCGCCGCCTCCTTCTCCGCGGGTTTCCTGTTCTTCTCTTCGCTTCTCTGGGGGTGGTTCTGATGGCCAAGGACTTCACCGTTTTCGCCGACTCGATAGCCGAGCTTTACGACGATTACGACCCGAACGACCCCGAGGACATGAGGGAGCGCATGATGCTCGCGGACGCGGTGCTCATGTACGGCCTCCACGGGATTGAGATCGAGTTGCCAAAGAACGTCAAGAGGGCCTTCAAGGGACTCAAGAACGCCATCGACAACTCCAAGGAAAGGCGAGAGCAGGCCAAGAAAGGCGGCAGGCCCCGCAAGGCCAAGGCAGAGCCGGAGCCTGAACCCAAGCCTGAGCAAAAACCCGAAACCGAGGTTTCCGAAAGCGAAAACCTGGGTTTTGAAAACGGGAAACCTAGGTTTTCAGAACCCGAAACCGAGGTTTCCGAAAGCGAAAACCCTAACCTAACCTATCCTAGCTTAGCTTTACCTAGCCTAGCTTGTGTTGATGGTACGCGCGGCGGCGACACCGACGGCTTCACCCCGCCGACCCTGGACGAGTGCCGAGCGTACTTCGCCGCCAACTGCATCAGCGGCGACCCAGACAAGTTCTGGGCGCACTACGAGTCGCAGGGCTGGATCCGCTCGAACGGGATGCCCGTGACCTCGCTCAAGGCCGCGGCGATGCTGTGGAACGGCAACCAGAAGCGCATCGACGCCGAGGCCCATGTCCGCGGCAAGCCGACCGATGCCGAGATCCAGGCGGCGACGTTCAAGCCCGCCGTCCAGCTCAGCGCGGGAGAGCGGCTTAGGCTCGCCGAGGAGGAGGCCGCCAAATGGGGAATGTAAGCGGGAAGACGGTCGTCGAGCTGCCCGATACGCTCGCCGACACGCTCAGGCGCTACGACCCAAAGGGCGGCAGACCCGTCCCCGTGGCTGCGCTGTACAGGGCGAATACGTGCACGGCTGCGCAGTTCGAGGCGTTAAAGGCGTATTCGGAGCTTGTCAGCGCGAGGAACTGGGCGCAGGCCATGGACAGGCAGAGGGCCGATTCGACGGCAAGGCAATGGGCTGCGGACCACAGCGCGAGAAGGGGGGTTCCGGCATGACCGGAGACGACGAGAGGAGCGAGAACATGGGCAGACCGAAGGGGTCGGCGAGCATCTACGACGAGGGGCCGCGCAGCGCCCGCTGCGAGACGTGCGGGTTCTGCGCCGTGAGCGAGGCGGTCATGTCGGCGTCGGGCGAGGGCCGCAAGCGGTACACGTGCATGCGCCGCCCCGACTTCGTGCACGCCACGCAGGGGCTCGCGAGGTGCAACTACTGGGAGGCGCGACATGGGGGCTGAGTCGTGGGACATGCGAGGTGGCCACGTGCTCGTGTGCCGTCAGTGCGGCAGGCGGTTCCGGGCGATAAGCGCTCGCCAGCGGTACTGCTGCGGGCGGTGAGAGAACGTGGCGCACAGGAATGCGAGCAAGCGGCCCGTGGACGTGTACCTCGGAACGAGGAGTGAGTCGGGTCGAGAGGTCAACGCCATGCGCGCGGCGCCGGCGGAGGGGAGGTGCGTCTGATGCTGGACGGCTACCTGCTCAACATTCGGACGTTCCACGAGGTGAGGGACGACAAGGCGCAGGCGCTCAAGCCGCTCGAGGAGGCGGCCGAGGTGTTCGGCGCCTGGCAGGACTGCGACGACATGCGCCTCAGCCCGATCATGACGGCGCGCAGGGCGTACCGCGACGACCTCATCGACGAGTGCCTGGACACCGTGCAGGCGACTGTGAACCTGCTGGCCGCCGTCGGCGCCACGCAGGGCGAGGTCGACGCCGCCATCCGGCGCATGGACGAGAGGAACTGTGAGAGAGGACGTCTGTGATGGAGACTTTGGAGCAGATCAGGGCCGACGCGGTCGAGGTGTTCCATTTCGACCGCGAGTGCAGGCCGCAGGACAGGGCGCACGCCTACCTGAGGAAGTATCGCGTCAGGCGCGGCTACAACGACACGGCGATGCAGGTCGCGGTGACCGACATGATCGAGCGCGCCTACGAGGCGGGAAGGGCGGAGGTCGCAGGCGCGAACCTCGTGCAGAACCTGCGCCGCCAGCTGACGAGCATCGAGGCGACCGTCGGGGACGCCATCGACCTGCTCGACGAGAGCGTAGGGGGGGCGGGCTGCGATGAGTGACTCGCGAATCGGAGGCTACCCGATGGGGGTGACGGACGCCACGATAGAACGCTGCTACGGCGGGGCCTGCGAGCCTAGGATGTGCGGGAACTGCAGGCACTTCTGCGGCAGCGACATCCACGTCGACTACGGCTACTGCCACATCGGGTTCGAGCGCGCCTTCGACGCGGAGGCGCCCGACCGCAAGGAGGGGCGCCGGCGCCTGGCGAAGTGGGCCGCGGCGTGGCTCACGGGGAACCTGCTGTACTGCGAGGACGAGTGCGGCGAGTGCCGCGACTACGAGGAGCTTGAGTGATGAATATCGAGCTACCCAAGGACGCGGAGGGCCGCGAGATTCCGCTTGATACCGAGGTCTTGTGCAACGAGGACGGCAAGTGTCTCAAGGTCAACCGCCTTACCTATTCTGTGGTACAGACGATACCCGGCCTAAAGCGGGGCGTCGTGTTCATGGATTGCCGATATGACTATTGCAGCTCCTTCTACCTCACGCCACCGGAGCCGCCCGACAGCTGGAAGGCAGCGTCCGCGTCGGGTGCTACAAGCAGGGATGGCCAGAGGTCTACGAGTGGGAGGACGGCAAGGACAAGCCGACCCGATACACGTTCGATGACCTTTCCCGCAAGTTCGGGTGGGACGATTACGAGGAGTACGACGACACGAGGTACGCCGCCGACAAGTACGACAAGGAGTTCGACTTCTCTTTAGGGGGTATGCGAATGGCGGGCAGGACGCCGGCGGGAGATGGGCCTTTTGGCCCATCCACAAAGTCAACACATCCGTTGAGGGACGAGTGGGCGCTCCGGAAGGGGCGCTCCTCTTACGTCCTTTGGACGGACGAGATGATAGGGCGGATGCAGGCGTACCCGGAGCGGACGGCGGAGGAGATCGCGGCGGACCTCAGGGTGACGCCGAGCGCCGTGAGGCACGCGCGGCAGCGGTACGGGCGCTTCTCGACCGGAACGGACGGCCTATGCATCGCGTGCGACGCGCGGCCCGTGTTCAACACTTCGGCGCAGGCGAAGAAGTGGAGACTGTGCAAGGGGTGCTATCTGGCGGAGCGGAAGAGACGGCTCGAGGAAGAGGCCGAGAGCAACCGCATACGTCAGGCCTCGCACAGGAAGAAGGCCGAATAGCCGAAAGGCCCCGGGAAACCGGGGCCTTTTCTTTAAACGTTACCCCCTTTTTACGCTCGTTGGCAAACGCACGCGCTTGTCCACGTGCGTAAAAAGGTGGGAACGTTCGCGTTTCCATAGGGCTTTATACCAGCGGAAACGTGATTTTGTGGCGGGAAAAGGGCGTGAAAAACTGACCAAGGAGGGCATCGAGGATGCCGTCCGCCTGTGCCGTGCCGGAATGACCGACAGGGACATCGCCGCATATCTCGGGGTCGCACGCGAGACCTATAGCCGCTGGATCAACCATCCAAGAACCGACAATCAGCGTCAACTGTGTCACGTTCTAAAAAAGGCCGAGGTGGAGCGCAAGGCGACGCTCGTTGGCCGCATCATGGACGCGAGCGGCGACAGCTGGCAGGCGGCGGCGTGGCTGCTCGAGCGCAAGTACCCGCAGGAGTTCGCCAAGGCGCAGCGCATCATGGACGCCACCGACACGGCGGTGCTCAAGGCCGCCAAGGAGCTGGTGCTGTCCGTGCCGTCCTCAATCGGCGGGGACGAGTAGCCGATGCCGCTCACGAGGATGCAGCGCGAGTACCTCGCCAACTGCACGCACCGCTACAACGTGAAGTGCGGGGCGACGGGCTCGGGCAAGAGCTACGTCGACATAGCCGTGACCATACCGCAGAGGCTCCTCGCCATGAGGGGCGAGGGGCTGGCGGTGATGATCGGGAACACCCGGGCCACGCTCGAGCGCAACATCCTCGAGCCCATGCGCTCGCTCTATACCCCCGACGTGGTCGGGACCATCAGCAACGAGAACATAGCCCACATCTTCGGGCAAAAGGTCTACTGCCTGGGCGCGGACAAGCGCTCGAGCGTCGTCAGGATTCAGGGAGCGACGTTCGAGTACGTCTACGGAGACGAGGTGGCGACGTGGTCGCAGGAGGCGTTCGAGATGCTCAAGAGCCGCCTGCGCTGCCAGCACAGCCACTTCGACGGCACGTGCAACCCAGACAGCCCCCACCACTGGTTCAAGCAGTTCCTCGACGGCGGCTCGGACATCTACCGCCAGGACTACACGATCTGGGACGGCGCTCTCGCGCCGGAGGTCGTCGAGGAGCTCTGCCGCGACTACGAGGGCACGGTCTACTACGACCGCTACATCCTCGGCAAGTGGACGCTGGCCGAGGGGCTCGTCTACCCGGACTACGAGGCCGCGCTCGAGCCGAGGTTCTCGGGGCCCGCGCTGAGGCGCGCCGTGTCGCTCGACTACGGCACACAGAACGCCTTCGCCGCGCTGCTCTGGGAGTTCGACGGCGGCGTGTGGCACGTGGTCGACGAGTACCGCTACAGCGGCCGCGACACGGGCCGCCAGAAGACCGACCAGGACTACGTCGAGGACATGGCCGCGTTCGTCGACGGGCTCCCGGAGCGCCCACTCTTCATAGTCGACCCGTCGGCGTCGAGCTTCATCGAGGCCATGCGCCGCGCCGGCTTCAAGGTGAGGAACGCCTGCAACGACGTCGGGGACGGCATCAGGCACACGGGCGTATGCATGAGGCGCGGTCTCATCCGCATCTCGGATGGCTGCACGGGGCTGCTGGGAGAGCTCGGTGGCTACGCGTGGGACAAGAAGTCCGACGTCGACAAGCCCGTCAAGGTCGAGGACCACAGCTGCGACGCCCTTCGTTACGGCGTGGAGACACTGCGGATGTACAAGCAGAAGAAACAGCAGGTAAACCCGCTGTTCGATAGGGAAGGGAGGGGCCGATGGCAGACGGCCCGATTGTGACGGCGGCGGACATGGCGGCGGCGGGCTCGGCGGCGGGGTTCGCCTCCGACGCTGTGCGGCGCCACATGGCCGGCGAGATGTACCGCAACGCGGTGGCGGCCAACGACTACTACCGTCAGCAGAACGTGACCATCAGCAGGTTCACCAAGATCGTGTACTCGAGCGCCGGCACGCCGGTCGACGACTACACGGCGTCGGACATGCGAATCAAGTCCAACCTGTTCAAGCGCCTGAACGGGCAGCGCTGCTCTTACTCGCTGGGCAAGGGGGTGAGCTTCGTGGACGTCTCGAAGGGCGGCGAGGACACCACCAAGAAGGCGCTGGGCGGCCGCTTCGACGACGACGTGATGAAGATAGGCCTGTACGCGCTCATCCACGGCATCAGCTTCCCCTTCTGGAACATGGACCATATCGACGTGTTCACCGCCGACGAGTTCTGCCCGGTGTGGGACGAGGTCAGCGGCGCGATGGTGGCCGGCGTGCGCTTCTGGCGCCTCGACCCGGACCACCCGTGGAACGCCACGCTGTACGAGGAGGACGGCTACACGCAGATGGCCGCCCCGGCCGCCGGAACGCTCGACTTCGCCGTGACGGAGGCCAAGCGCGCCTACAAGGTGACCTACGAGAAGGTGCCGGCCGACGGCCTCGCGCTGGCCGTTGACGAGGAGAACTACTCGCGCCTGCCCATCGTGCCCGTGTGGGGCAGCGACGCGCACCAGTCCACGCTCGTGGGCATGCGCGGGGGCATCGACGCCTACGACATGATCAAGAGCGGCCTGTGCAACGACGTCAACGACTGCGCGCAGGTCTACTGGATAGTCAACGGCGCCGGTGGCATGGACGACCGCGAGCTCGACCTGTGGCGCGCCAAGCTCAAGCTGACGCACGTGGCGCAGGTCGACGCCGAGCAGGGACAGGCCGCGACGCCGTACGTGCAGGAGGTGCCCGTGGCGAGCCGCAAGGAGACGCTGGCGCAGATCAAGGCCGACATCTACGAGGACTTCGGGGCCTTGGACGTTCACACCGTGGCCGCCGGCGCGACCAACGACCACATCGACGCGGCCTACCAGCCGATGGACGAGGAGGCCGACGAGTTCGAGCGCCACATGCGCGAGGGCATCATGGACCTGCTCGCGCTCCAGGGCATCGAGGACACGCCCGTGTTCACCCGCAACCGCATCAGCAACATCAAGGAGCAGGTCGAGGTCGTGGCCATGGAGGCCGAGTGGCTCGACGAGGAGACGGTGCTCCGCAAGCTGCCCAACGTCACGCCCGACGAGGTCGCTGAGATTCTGCGCCGCAAGGACGAGGAGGCCGCCGAGCGAATGGCCGCGCTGCCTCCGGCACTCGCCGCAAACGCCATGGGCTCCGGGGGCGACGACGGCGCCGATGGCGATGGGGGCGACGAGGGCGCCGACGGCGACGGTGAGGAGTAGCGCATGGCCGCCGACGAGGCCCATGAGGCCGCAGACGCCGAGATAGAGGCATTCCGCAGGGAAGTGGCCGGCATCTACGCCGAGGCCCAGAAAACGGCATCCAAGACGCTCGGCGAGTATCTCGAGCGCTTCCGCGAGCAGGACGACGCGTGGCGCGAGAAGGTGGCCCGCGGCGAGGCGACCGAGGCCCAGTGGAAGGCGTGGCGCCGGGGGAAGATACTCATCGGGCGCCGCTACCGCGTCATGCTGAAGCAGGTGGCCGAGGGCTACACGCACGCCAACGAAATCGCCATGGACGCGCTCGAGGGCAGGCTGCCGGGCGTCTACGCCGAGAACTACAACTACGGGACGTTCCAGGCGTACTCCGCGGCCCGCGTCGACGGCGCCTTCGCGCTCCAGGACGCCTCGACCGTGCAGAGGCTGCTCACCGACCACGACAGCTACCTGCCCAGGCCCACGGTCAACGTTCCCAAGGACGCCGCATGGAACCGGCGCCTGCTGGCCAACCAGATAACGCAGGGCGTGCTGCTCGGCGAGTCGATGCCCAAGATCGCGAAGCGCGTGGGGAAGGTCACCGGGTCGAACATGGCCACGGCCATGCGCACGGCCCGTACGTCGGTGACGGCCGCAGAGAACGTCGGGCGCGTCGACAGCTACAGGCGCGCGCAGTCCCTCGGAATCGAGCTGGAGCAGGAGTGGCTGGCGACTATGGACGGCCGCACCCGCCACACCCACAGGCGGCTCGACGGCGAGAGGGTCAAAGTCGGCGGCAAGTTCGAGAACGGGTGCCGCTATCCGGGCGACCCGGAGGCCCCCTACGCCGAGACGTGCAACTGCCGCTGCACGCTCATCGCGGCCGTGGAGGGCGTGGACTACAGCGACGGCAAGAGGTGGAGCAGGCTGCCCGAGGGCATGACCTACGAGGAGTGGAAGGCGGGCAAGCCCGCCGTCACCGGCACCAAACCCGCGAACCGCACCATCTCCGAGTTCATGGAGATGCCCGGCACCAAACGCAAGCTGGACGTGGCGGGCGTGTCGCCGACCGAGGCGAGGAAGAGGCTCACGGAGCAGCTCAGGGAGTACGGCATACCGTCCGGCTCGTTCCGCAAGATGAGCGCCGGCGACCAGCAGAAGGTGCTGGACACGGCGCTGGCACCCGGTTCGACGCCCATTGTCAACGGCCGGCGCGTTTTCAAGGAGACCTAGGGCGAGCATTCCGCAGGCTCCGACCTTGCCAAGGTCAACCCGAACTTTAGGACAGAGAGGGACAAAGACGGGAAACGCTATCAAGTTCATAGACCCACAGAGCGGCGATGAGGACGTGAGCTGGTATTTTGGTATAATCAAGGCCGAGGAGACGGAGCTCGCGCGAGTTGACGACGCCGAGTTTGGCGACCTTATCGACGAGTGCCTGACGACAAGAGGTTGATATGCCCACATTGGAGGAGGCCGTAAAGCCGATTCTGGAAGAGGAGGCCGTAGACGGATACGGCCCGGTGTGCGCATACGAGGGCAAATGCCATTGGTTCGTCGGTTTCGGTCTCGATGGAAAGATGGCCCCGGGCGACACTCCGTATGCCATCGACAAGGAAACGGGGAGGATTGACTTCTTCCCGATTCCATTTTTCCTCAGAGGCGAGAGCCCGTCCGCTATCGAGCTTGAGATGGACGAGGCCAACGAGATAAAAGTCAAATAAACCACAGCCAGCCCCGCCACGGCGGGGCTTTTTTCATGCCGCGTGACCGTGCCGCGACACTGCCCGCAGAGAGATTGGGGCAGGCATGAAAGAGCTATTCACTTGCGCGAGCTGCGGAGACTGCGCCGTGAGGCTCGGTTTCGGCTTCACGTTCCCGGATACCTACATCTGCACGCGGCGCGGCGACGAGGTCGAGCCCGACGACGGCTGCACGCTCGGGTGCGCCGGCGTGCCGGTGCAGGCCGTCGAGGCGTGCGAGGTGGACGTGTCCGGCCGCGTGGGCTACGGCACGGAGGTGCTGGACTGATGGCCACACCGCGAAAGGTCGGCAAGGAGAAGTGGAGCGCCAAGAACGACACGTGGACCGACCGCAACGGCGACACCGTCAGCGGGATGAGGGAGAAGGGCTTCACGCGCGGTAGCGCCAAGGGCCTGCTCGCCTCCGACATCTCCGGCCTCGTCGAGGTGCGCGCCGACAACCGCGAGGCCATCGCCAACGCCATCGACCGCGCGCTCGTAGCCGCGCTGGAGGAGGTCGGCCTCGTCGCCGAGGGCTACGCCAAGCGCGCCTGCCCGGTCGACACGGGCAGGTTGCGCAACTCCATCACCCACATCGTCGACGAGGGCACCCGGCACGTCATCATCGGCACGAACGTCGAGTACGCGCCATATGTCGAGCTGGGCACGCGACGCCAGAAGCCGCAGCCGTTCCTCAAGCCGGCCGCAAACGACCACTACTCCACATACAAGGGAATCTTCCTCAAGCACCTCAGCGGCTAGGGCCGCGTTACGCGCCACGGACGATGTCGCCGCGGCGACGGACTGCCGCACGGGGAGGCCGCGACGAAATGCCGGCGCCCCGGTCCATCCGAGGAAAAGGAGACAGCGTGGCACTGACGCGGAAGATGCTCAAGGCAATGGGCATCGAGGACGAGAAGATCGAGCAGATCATCGAGGAGCACGTCGAGAGCATCGACGGCCTGAAGGCCGAGCGCGACCGCTACAAGGCGGGCGCCGAGGAGGCCGGGGGCCTGAGAAAGCAGCTCGAGGAGGCCAAGAAGGCCGGCGAGGGCGCCGGCGAGTACGAGGAGAAGTACAAGGCCAAGTGCAAGGAGCTCGACGACTACAAGGCGAAGGTCGACGGCGAGGCGGCGGAGCGCGAGAAGCGCGGCCTGTACCGCGAGCTGCTGGCCGGCGCGGGCGTCGACCCCAAGCGCATCGACAGCGTGCTCAAGGTGTCCGACCTGTCGGGCGTGACCGTCAAGGACGGCGCCATCGAGGGCGCCGACGACCTGACCGAGTCCATCAAGTCCGACTGGTCCGACTTCATCGCGGTCAAGACCACGCAGGGCGCGACCGTGCCCAACCCGCCCAAGAGCACCGGCGGCGCCGCAGCGCCCAAGAACCTGCGCGAGGCGCTCCACCAACGCTACGAGAACAAGGAGTAACACATGTCCATCACACTCGAAGAGGCAAAGGCCGGCATGGCCGACCGCGTCGACCAGTCCGTGGTCGACACCTTCCAGCGCTCGTCCCTCCTGCTGGACAAGCTGACGTTCGACAACGCCATCTCGCCCGGCACCGGCGGCTCCACGCTGGCCTACGGCTACACGCAGCTCAAGACCCCGGCCACCGCCGGCGTCCGCGCCATCAACGCCGAGTACACGGCGAACGAGGCCAAGCGCGAGAAGAGGACCGCGGCCGCCGTCATCATGGGCGGCGCCTTCAAGGTCGACCGCGTCCTGCAGAACACCTCCGGAGCCGTGGACGAGCTGGCCTTCCAGCTGGAGCAGAAGATCAAGGCCGTGGCCAACGAGTTCCACTACCTCGTCATCAACGGCAAGGCGTCCGGCACCGCCAGCGCCGGCAAGCCCGACGGCACGTTCGACGGCCTCGCCAAGATGCTCACCGGCACCTCCAACGAGATCGCCTCCGAGGTCGACGTCTCCACCGCCGACCTCATGACCAAGAACGCCCAGGCGTTCCTCGACGAGGTCGACTACCTGCTCTCGCAGGTCGACGGCCCGAACATGCTGATGATGAACGGCAAGATGTTGACGAAGTTCCGCGGCATCGCCCGCCGCGCCGGCTACTACGAGCGCACCAAGGACGACGCCGGCCGATACATCGAGACCTACAACGGCGTGCCCATCGTGGACCTCGGCAAGCACTACAACGGCATCGCCTCCGTCGACGCCGTCGCCGACACCGTCGCCACGTCCGCCGCGCTCGGCAAGTCCGACATCTACGCCGTGTCCCTGGGCCTCGACGGCTTCCACGGCATCTCGCCGACCGGCACCGGCGTGGTCCAGTCCTACATGCCCGACATGGCGCAGCCCGGCGCCGTCAAGACCGGCGAGGTCGAGCTCGTTGCCGGCGTGGTCCTGAAGAACACGCTCAAGGCCGGCGTCCTCAAGGGCATCGGCACCGCCCCGAAGCTGAACTAGGCCATGCTCGAGGAGCTACTGCGCGCCCTGCGCAACTGGTTCGTCCGCGACAAGGCCACCGGCCGCATCCGCGTCGAGGGCGGGGCGCTGGTCCCGCCCGAGGGCCTGTCCCTCGCGGACGGCCAGTACCTCCGCGTGCAGGGCTCCGTCTTCAACGACGGCCTGCACCGGTGGCCCTGCACGGGCATGACCGACGAGGAGTTCATCGGCACCGTGTGGGCTCTGGCCGTGCCGGGGGCCGTCCTCGACCTCGCGGACGAGATCGAGGCGTGGTGCAAGGAGCACGCCGGGGAGCTGGACGGCCCGTACCAGTCCGAGAGCTTCGGCGGCTACAGCTACACCCGCGTGATGGGCGCCGACGGCCGCCCTCTGACGTGGCGCGACCAGTTCAGGGCGCGACTCGACCCTTGGAGAAAGCTATGAGCCGCCTGTACGAGCGCATGCGCGTGCCGTGCGTCCGCATGGCCCGCAGGAGCGTCTCCGACGGCGAGGGCGGCTGGACGGAGGCGTGGGCCACGGGCCGCGCCTTCTCGGCGTCCATCGCCCGCGACACGTCGGCCGAGGCCCGCGTCGCCGAGGCGGCGGGCGTGGCCAACTCCTACACGGTGACGTGCTCCGAGGAGCTGTCCCACGGAGACGTGTTCAGGCGCGTCTCAGACGGGCAGGTGTTCCGCGTCACGTCGAATGCCGACGACGGCCGCCCGCCCGCATGCGCGACGTTCGGCTTCACCCAGTGCACGGCCGAGGAGTGGAGGCTGCCCGATGCCGACTAGGACCGCGGCGCTCACCGCATGGCTCGGGGGCTTCGGCATGCCAGCCTATTCCGCGCAGGCCGTGCCGGACGACGCCGGGCTCCCGTACATCACGTTCACGCCGGTATCCGGCGCGTGGGGCGACGGCGAGCAGGCCGTCACCGTCGAGATATGGCGCCGCACCGAGAGCGAGGCCGAGGCCAACGCCGACGCCGAGTCCGTCGGGCGCGCGCTGGGGCTGGGCGGCGCCATGCTGCCCTGCGACGGCGGCGGCCTGTGGGTCAAGCGCGGCTCGCCGTTCTGGCAGGCCGCCGACTCGGGCGAGCCGGGCGTCAAGCGACGCTACATCAACCTCTCAATCGAGAACATCACGACCTTTTAGGGGGTCCCATGAAATACACCCAGATCCCGCAGGACGCGTTCAACAACATCCAGCTGAACGCCGGCGTCCTGCTCAAGGGCTTCGCCCCGGACACCGGCACGCTCAAGGCGACCGACATCCTCGGCGCGACGTCCGGCGGCGTCAGCTTCACCGCCACGCCGAGCTTCATCGACTACGGCGAGGACATCGACAACTGCCCGAAGAACATGAAGGAGCTCAAGGTACTCGACGACTGGGAGGCCAAGATGTCCGGCACGTTCGTGACCGTGACCGCCGAGCTCGCCGCCAAGCTCACTGGCGCCGCCGACACCGCCACCGACAAGGTGACGCCCCGAAACGACCTCAAGGCCGCCGACTTCGCCGACCTGTGGTGGGTCGGCGACTACAGCGCCGTCAACGAGGACGGCACCAAGGGCGCGAGCGCCGGCTTCTGCGCCATCCACCTGCTCAACTCCCTGAGCACCGGCGGCTTCCAGATTCAGTCCGGCGACAAGGCCAAGGCGCAGTTCGCCTTCGAGTTCACCGGCCACTACTCGATGGAGCACCCCGAGACGGTGCCGTTCGAGATCTACGTCAAGGCCGGCACGGAGGTGGCAGCGTAATGCGAATCGACGAGTTCACGGCGGACGAGTTCCTGACCTCGGCGCAGCTGCTTGCCGAGGTGGCCGAGGAGGCCATGGGCGGCAAGCTCGGCGAGGAGCTCAAGCGCTCCTACATGTCCTACCGCGCCGCGGCCAAGGCCGCCAAGGCCGAGGGCGGCGACGAGGACGATGTCAGGGCCAAGGTCGAGGTTCAGGCCATCGATATGTTGGGCGGCCTGCTGCCCGTCCTGCTGCGCGAGGGCGGCGAGCTCTCGCTCAAGCTCCTCGCCGCGCTGGACGGCCAGACCCTCGACGAGTACAAGGCCTGCTTCACCATGGCCAAGTACGCCGCCGACATCAAGGCCGCGGTCGACGGCATCGACTCCGTCAAGGAGATCGCTGCGCCTTTTTTTCACTAGCCGCCGACGACCCGGAGCTGCTGTGGCTCTGCATGGGCGAGTACACCGGACCCCGGCGTGCTCGCCCTTTTGCTAGGTACCTGTCCGCGAGGCAGCGCAGGGAGGCGGAGGGGGCCGCGTACAGGGTCTACCTGACGGAGTCCATCCGCCTCGCCGTGCAGTCGCGCTACATCGCCACGCCCTACCTGGAGCTGGTGCGGGGCGCGGCGGTACCGGAGGACACGCGGAGCGGCGACGAGATCGCGGCGGACGTAATCGGAAAGTTGGGATTGGAGGTGCTGTAGATGGACCTTCTCGACCTCTTGGTCAAGATCGGCGTCGACGACCAGGCATCCGCGAAGGTGGATGAGGTCGCTGGCGGTATCGGCAGCAAGCTCGGGGCTGCCGCCGGCAAGGCGGCATCGCTCGTCGCCGCCGGCGTGGCCGCCGTCGCCACGGGCACCGCGGCCGTGGCCGGCATGAGCATGAAGGCCTACGCCGCGTACGAGCAGAACGTCGGCGGCATCCAGAAGATTTTCGGCAACATGGGCAAGTCCCTAGAGGACTACGCCGCCATGACCGGCCAGACCGTCGAGCAGTGCTCCGGCAAGTGGCAGCAGCTCGAGCAGGCCCAGACGACGGTGCTGAAAAACGCCGACGCAGCCTACAAGACGGCCGGCATGAGCGCCAACCAGTACATGGAGCAGGTGACGGGCTTCTCGGCCGCGCTCGTCTCCTCGCTGGGCGGCGACACGGTAAAGGCCGCCGAGTACGCCAACACGGCCATGGTCGACATGAGCGACAACGCGAACACCTTCGGCACGGCGATGGAGGACCTCCAGAACGCGTACCAGGGCTTCGCCAAGCAGAACTACACCATGCTCGACAACTTGAAGCTGGGATACGGCGGCACCAAGGAGGAGATGCAGCGTCTCATCTCGGACGCGCATGCCGTCAACTCCGCCGTGGACGAGTCGAGCCTGTCCTTCGACAACATCGTGCTCGCCATCCACACGATGCAGGAGCAGATGCAGATAGCCGGAACGACCTCGCGCGAGGCCGCCTCGACCATCGAGGGCTCGTGCAGCATGGCGAGGGCGGCGTGGGGGAACTGGCTCACGGAGCTGGGCAAGGACGACGCCGACATGGAGAAGCTGACCGGCGAGCTGGTCGACTCCGTGGCGACGGCCGCGTCCAACATCGTGCCCCGGCTCGCCGCCATCGTGTCCACGGCCGTCGAGCAGCTGCCCGGCGTCGTGACCAAGCTGGCGCCCGTGGTGGGCGAGGCGTTTGCGCAGATAGCCGACAGCGCCCTCACCGCGCTCTCGGGCGCGATGGACGGAATCGGCGAGGTCGGCGCGCAGGTCGGACCGGTGCTCTACGACGGCATCGTGAGCGGGGCCGAGTGGCTGTCCACGTCGGCGGCCGACATCATGACCCAGCTTGGCGGCTACCTGTCCGAGAACCTGCCGACCCTCATGGAGCAGGGGCTCAACATCCTAACGGGCCTGAGCGGGTCGCTGGCCGAGAACGTCGGCATTCTCGCCGAGGGAGCGGCAAGCCTGATCGTGGGGCTGGCGCAGGGAATCGCCGACAGCCTGCCCACGCTCATCGAGCAGGCTCCGGTCATCGTGCAGAACCTCGCGGACGCCATCAACGACAACGCGCCAACGCTGCTGGGTGCCGGCATCCAGGCAATCGTCACGCTGGCGCTCGGTATCGTGCAGGCGATACCGACGCTCATCGCGAACATCCCGGCCATCTTCTCGGCAATCCTCGCGGCATGGTCAGCTCTCGACTGGCTGGGCCTCGGCCGCAACGCCATCACGTTCCTGGGTAACGGCATCGCCGGCATGGCCGGATTCGTCAGCACGTGCGGCTCCAACATCGTGTCCGCTATCCGCGGCGCAATCCAGAACCTGCCGTCCACCCTGGCGGGCATCGGCAGCAACGGAATCAGCAGCCTCGGCTCGGCTATCCGCGGCGCGGTCGGCTTCGTGACCTCGGCGGCCTCGAGCATCGGCAGCTCCATCATGGGCGCCCTGTCCTCCATCCCGGACCGCGTGGCCTCCATCGGCTCGCAGATCGTCCAGGGCATCGCCAACGGAATCAGCGGCGCGGCCGGCGTGGTCGTCAACAAGATAACCGGCGTGGTCGGCGGCGCCATCGACGCGGCCAAGAACCTGCTCGGCATCCACTCGCCCTCGCGCGTGTTCCGCAAGATGTTCGGCTACGTCATGGAGGGCGCGGCCCTCGGCATCGACGACACCGCCGACATGCCCGTGAGCTCCATGAGGTCGGCGGTCTCGGCCGTCGAGGATGCCGCGGCGTTCGATGCGACGGTCAGGGCCGACGGCCCGCGTTACGGCGGCCAGACCATTTCCGGCACCGGGGAGGGCGTTGTCGCGGCCGGCGGCGCATCGGCCATTATCGGCTGGCTGGCCGAGAACCTGCCCTCCATCATCGCGGAGTTCACGCCCGTCATGGGCGAGTCGGAGTTCGGGCGCAGGGCGAGGAAGGCGGTCGCGTATGCCTGATATCGAATATGAATCGGGCGCGGGGGCGGTCATCCCGCTCAATTCCGGCATCTACGTCGGCAGGCCGAACGACCTCTTCAGCCGCGAATGGGACTACAAGATCGGGTACCGCGCGCTGTCGACCGTCTCGCGCGGCGCCCGCAAGGCCTCGTTCAGGGCGGTCTTCGCCGACATGGGGCTGGCCGACGAGTTCCGCCGCTGCGCGGACCTCGACGTCTCGGGCAACACGCCCGGGACGCTGAGGGTCGGGTTGTGGTTCCAGCGCTGCTTCGTCCTCGCGTCGAAGGTCGACGGGGTGCGGGACGGGCTCTTCACCGCGAAGATCACCGTCGTGCTGCTCGACGGCCTGTGGCGCAGGGGCGTCACGACGGAGTTCACGCCCGTCATGGGCTCGTCCGGGTACGAGTTCCTCGACCTACCGCATGACCTCCCGTACGACCTCGGGGCGACCCCGCCGAAGCGGTACGCGCGCAACCCGGGGCATTCCGACAGCCCCGCCCGGTTCATCGTCTACGGGCCGGCGGTCAATCCCGCGGTCCGGCTCGGCGGAAACCTGTACCAGGTCGACGTATCGGTGCCGGACGGCGGCTACATGGAGGTCGACCCGCTGCGGCGCACCGTCTCCGTGGTCTCCGCCGACGGCGACGTCCGCGACGCCTTCGGCAAGGCGCACCGAGGCAGCGGCGCCGGCTCGGGCGAGTACATCTTCGAGCGCGTGCCGGCCGGCACCTGCGAGGTCTCGTGGGACAACAGCTTCGGGTTCGACCTGACACTCTACGAGGAGGAGGGGGAGCCGGCATGGTCCTAGTGGTGAGCGACCCGGCGGCCGGGGACGTCCGCGAGATCGAGGAATTCGAGCTTGACCTCGCGTTCGGCAGCGACGAGAACGCCCTGAAGCTCGAGGCGCGCGCCGGCGAGGCCCCCGCCGAGGGGCAATTCGTATTCATCGACGGGACCGAGTACGGCGGCGTCGTCGACGAGGTCACCTACGATACGGGCAGGGACGCCTCCGGTACCGTCCTGTGCAAGGGCCGCACGTGGCACGGCATCCTGGCCGGCAAGCGCCTCCTGCCCGATTCGGGCAGCGGCTACCTCGCGGTGAGCGGCAAGGCGGGCGAGGTACTCGCGTCCCTCATATCCCGCATGGGGCTGTCCGGGCTGTTTTCAGCCGCCGTAGACGATACGGCGGTCAGCTACACCTTCGACCGCTTCGCGGACGGGTACGGCGGCCTGAAGGCCCTGGCGAAGGCGAACGGGCGAAAGGTCTCGATGCGCCGCCTAGGCGGCAAGGTCGAGCTGTCACTGCCGCCGGTCGTCGACTACGCGGACAAGGTCGACTCGGACCTGCTCGACTTCACGCTGACGAGCGTTCACCGCTGCGTCAACCACCTGGTGTGCGCCGGCATGGGCGAGCTCGAGAACCGCGCCGTGGTCCATTTCTACGCCGACGCGGCGGGCAACGTCAGCCACGTCCAGAGCCTCTTCGGCGTCGACGAGATATGCGCGCTCTACGACTACAGCAACGCCGATGAGGCGAAGCTGGAGGAGGAGGGCCGCAAGAAGCTGCAAGAGTATCAGACCCAAGGCAGCGTCGAGGTTGCGGCCCACGACGATATCGACGTGGACGTGGGAGACATGATCTCGGCGCGCGACAATGCGCACGGGCGCACCGTGAACGCGACGGTAGCGAAGAAGATCGTGAAGGTCTCGCGCGGCGTTGCCGTGTACTCATACGAGGTCGGCGGCGAGACCACGACCAAGACGAGCAGCAGCGGAGTCGCCGAGAGCAGCGGCAGCGGCAGCGGAGGCGGCGGGCACGCGTACCTGGCCGGCAAAGGCCTGACGCTTAACGGCTACACGTTCGCCGCCGAGGTCGACTCCGCCGAGCTCAAGGCCGTAGAGGCCAAAGCGGATGCGGCGAGAACCGCAGCCTCGAACGCGAGCGCTGCGGCAGGCGAGGCGCAAGAGGCCGCAATGGACGCGGCCACCGCCGCAGAGGAGAACACCACGGCCATAGAGGGCAAGCAGGACGCGCTCACGGCCGGCGCGAACGTCAGCATCGACGGCGCGACCATCAGCGCGAAGGACACGACTTACGGCGAGGCCACCGCGACGGAAAGCGGCCTCATGTCGGCGGCGGACAAGGGCCGGCTTGACGGCCTGGCCACGGGCGAGACGGTGCCGAAGAAGGCCGAGACCGCCGGCAGGCTCGCGGCTACCCGCACGGTGGCCATCTCGGGCGCTGTCAACGGCAGCGCGACGTGGGACGGCTCGGGCGACCTGTCGATAGTGGTCGCGGGCGATGCTGCGGCGGCGGGCTTTTTGGCCGCGCACCCAGTGGGGACGTACATGGAGACGAGCGGATTCGACCCGTCGGACTACGGCGGCGAATGGCAGGCTGTGCCCAGCGTCGGTCCGTATACATGGCTCAGGACGAAGTGAGGGAGACAAGCATGTCCAAGACAGACAACATCACGAAGTACACATGCGACCGCTGCGGCGAGAGCGCGTATCTGCAGCAAGGCGCTGCGGCGGCAGGGGACTGGCGCGAGGTCGAGCGCTTCGATCAGTACGGCAGCAGGGCGACCCGCCTGCTGTGCAAGGGGTGCACGGACGAGTACAAGAAGCTCGCCGCCAAGCACGACGACGAGTTCCAGCAGTTCATGAGCAACGCGAAGGAGCGGTAATGGCATTCGAGATAGTAGACGGCATGACGGGCACGAAGCACATCAGCTCGGACGACCTGGCCGCGCTCAACACCGCGACGGTCGGCAAGGCCGACTGCGTGTTGGAGTACGGCGACGACTTCGCGCTGACGATGCAGAGCGCGAACTCAGCGACGCTCGGCTCCGGCGTGGGCATGGTCGGCGGCAAGCGCTTCTGGAACCAGGCGGCGACGAACCTGACCGTCAAGAGCGGCACGCAGGGCCAGAAACGCAACGACCTCGTCGTGGCCCGCTACGCGAAGACCGGCGCGGGTATCGAGAGCATCATGCCCGTCGTCGTCAAGGGCACGCCCAGCACGGGGACGGCGGCGGACCCCGCAACGACCTCCAACGACCTGAAACTCTGGCGCATCCCGCTGGACGGCATCAGCGTCGGCACGCCCGTGAGGCTCTTCGACCCCGTGGCCTCGCTCGCGACCCTCGGGGATTCCGTATCCCGAATGAAGGTCGCCAGCGGCAGAGCGAATATCTACGGCTGCGACGCAACTCTGGATGTCTCCTACATTCCCGCCATACACTCACTTGTCTTTGAGACGAAAGGCAGCGGCTACATGACCACCGGGACTCAGACCGGCTATTCGGCCAAGATGCTCACGCTGCCTTCAAATTATCTACCTGCCAATGAGCGGATCGTGTGCATCTGCGCAAACATGCAGCTCAAATTTGGGGTGATGCTAAGGGTTCAGACCAACGGTGACGCGATGTTCGATGTGTCCTCTTCAGAGCCGATGCGCGGTTTCGGATGGCCCTCTGCCATGGGCTTTATTCCCCTGTAGCATTCCGTATCCCAGACCGAGTATTTCGCATCTTCAAGCGCCGAATTCTCATTCACTCCCAAGGTGAGCGGCGTAATTGTCGCACAGGTGCGGGCGTGCGTGAGGCTGTGCGAGCTTGGCGACACTTGCGTCCAATACATCGGGATTCCGCCTCTTGACGGCATAACGGCGTA
>ENA-UOJH01000724-UOJH01000724.1-human-gut-metagenome-genome-assembly--contig:-C148-NODE-724-length-28846-cov-226.509117_pt1 | contig 28846 bp, 17 predicted proteins | sample MGYA00242345_ERZ723892 | MGnify/ENA metagenome assembly ERZ723892 | reverse complement strand
TCAACCTCGGTTTGGGCTACCTGAATGCCGATTTCGAAAAATATGAAGTCATCGACGGTGTACGTGTACGCCGTGGCAACGAGACAAAAGATTGGTGGGGTCCCATCAACGCCGGTGTGACATTGGTGTGGAAACTTTTCTAACAGAGGGAGGAAGACAATATGAAAGCAAGACAATATATAAATATGATGGGAATGGCAGCCGCCGTGCTGCTCTCTTCCTGCGTGAAGGACACGCTTTATGACACGCCGCATCCCGACTACGGGAAGATTGCGGTGACAGCCGACTGGTCGGCCCGCGGTGAGGGTATCAACATACCTGCCACATGGACGGTCACCATGGGCGACTATACGGGTACGGAGACTTCCGCCACCCATGCCCCCGACCATCTGTTTGCTCCGGGCAGCTACACCCTTGCGGTGTGGAACCCGGCTGAAGGAATCACGGTAAATGGTACCACCGCCACCATTGCCGCAGCCACGGGAAACCGGGCAGGCACGGATGCCTTTGTGAACAATGCCCCGGGATGGTTCTTCACCTATACGAAACAGGTGAGCATCGAGAAAGACAAGGACTATCCGCTGACCGCCGCAATGAAGCAGCAGGTACGCGAACTGACGCTTGTCGTCAAACCGACGGGTGATGCCGCCGGACGCATCACGGAGATTGTTGCACATCTGACGGGTGCAGCCGGAACACTCGATTTCGCTACCGATACCTACGGAGCCGCTTCAAACGTCGTGCTGCCCTTCACCAAGATAACCGAAGGTGACGATGCCGGCAAGTGGAAAGCCACGGTGCGGCTGCTGGGTGTGACCGGCACGGAACAACTGCTGACGGCTGAAATCCGCTATGCGGACGGCAACCCGAGCCCCACCACGCTGAAAAGCGACCTCACAGAAGCTCTCAAGGAGTTCAACACCGGAAAGGGCAAATCGCTGACCCTCGGCGGAACGCTGGTTGAGACACCCGAAGGCATGGAAGTGGACGGAGCCGAAATCAACGGCTGGGAAGAAGTGAAAGGTGATGATGTAAATGCCGATTTGTAAATAATTAGCAAACCGAACGCAGAAGCAAAGCTTGCTTTGATTTTGCTGAGGTGCAGCAATTATTGAAATGGAATTTAAATAATAAAATTATAGATATAATGAAGACAAGATTTTTTGCACTTGCAGCGCTCGCCCTCGCACTTGTAGCCTGCAACAACGAAAACGAGAACCTGAACGGTGACCCTGTGGCCGCCCTGTTTACCGCCAACATCGCCCCCGCCACCCGCGCCAGCGGAACCACCTGGACTGGCGGCGACCGTATCGGCATCACCGACATCGGCAACGATTCCCAGTACGGCAACGTGCCTTTCATCCTGAAAAACGGGAAATTTGAGGCAGAAGGAAAGGTTATCTATATCGAAGATGCAAAGACCCATACTTTCCGCGCCTACTATCCGTACAACGCGGCGGGAGGCATCCTCGCAGCCACGACCGATGCCACGGCGCAGCAGAACCAGCCTGCCATCGACTTCCTCTTTGCTTCAGGAGCCACGGGAGACAAAAACAACCCGGTAGTAAGCTTCACCGACAAAACCGCCAAAGGCGGTGAAGACAACTCCTTCCACCACCGCATGAGCCTGATAACCCTTACCTTCGAGGCGGGCGACGGCGTGAATTTCAGCGTGGTCAAGCCTGAACGTTACACGCTGGACGGATTGTTACTCACCGGTACGTTCAACACGGCCGACGGTATTGCCACCGCAGACAACGGACTACAGACCGGAGAACTGACCATGAATCTGGCAGACGGCAATCTCACGTCATCGATCATCCTCTTCCCGCAGACAGTTGCATCCCTGCCGTTGGTTGTGAATTACAAAGGTCAGGAATATCATGCCACACTCACCATGCCCGAAGGCGCACTGCAGGCGGGCAACAACTATACCTATACCGTCAAGGTGAACGCCACCGGCCTGACGTTAGAGGGTTGCACCATCGGCAGCTGGGTTGACGGCGGCGGCGAGAGCGGCGCGGCCGAGGATTTGGGCTACATCTACGACAGCAACACCAATACCTACACGGTCTATAACGCCGACGGCCTGATGAATGTAGCCGAATTAGTGAACGGAGGTAAGACCGACATAAACATTACCCTCGACAAAAACATTGACCTCACAGGCAAAAGCTGGACGCCGATAGGCACAGACTACGACAACTCATACACCGGCACCTTCGACGGCGGCGGCCATACCATCACGGGGCTGACCGTTACGACAAATGACGAATATGCGGGTCTGTTCGGCTGGCTCAATAGAGCTGGTACGGTGAAGAACGTGGTGATGGAGGGCGTACAGATAACAAGCAATCAAATATATGGCGGCAGTATTGGCGGCGTGGTAGGATATAGCTGGGGCACCATTGAAAACTGCTCGGTGTCGGGCAGCGTTAGCGCCACGGTGAGCGTCGGCGGTGTGGTGGGTGTTCAAAGGGACGGTTCCATCACCGGATGCAGTTCCTCTGCCACAGTGAAGGGAACGCTCTATGTCGGCGGCGTGGCAGGTTGGACGAATTTTGGTGCCACCTTGACCGCTTGCTATGCCACAGGCAACGTGATCATAGAAATAGCCCCCACACAGAATATCTCTGGCGGCGGTCTGGTAGGATTCAACGACGGAATAAGCCTCCTTTCCTGCTATGCCACGGGCAACGTAACCAGTACGGGTAGTAGCACTGGCTATGTACATATCGGCGGCTTTTTGGGAGATAACTACACTACCGTGACCGCCTGCTATTGGAAGAACAATCATGAACAAGGTATCGGCTACAATAGGAGAAGCACCAAAGTCACAGAGGTGGACGGCACCAGCGTAACCTGGCAGAACGCCGTTGATGCCATGAACACCGCCTTGCAGAACAAAGGCTCAGAGTGGCGTTACGAACTTAAAGGAGCATTGCCTACCTTGAGGAAGCAGTAAACCGTCGGGCGGAAAAGTTACGCCCGCAACGAAAAGAACCAGAGTAATAAAATAACAGATATTATGAGGATAAGATTTTTTGCACTTGCAGCGCTCGCCCTCTTATTGGGCGCCTGCACACAGGACGAAGCGGGCTTCCTGCCGGAAGGGGCGGAAGGCACATCCATCGTCTTCACCGCCACGGGGCTGAACCCCGCTGCGACGGCCATCGCCGGCACCCGTGCCCCGGTGGACGGCAATTGGGAGGGTGTGCAGAGCGTGGCAGTCCTGATGGACGGCACGGTGAAGGCATACGACGTGACGCCCACCACCGCCGACCCCACCAGCGCCACGCTGACCTCCACCGACCCGTACTACTGGACCAACCACAACGACATCACCGTCACAGCGTGGTGGCCCTACACCGCTGGCGAGACAACCCCACCTGCGGTAAAGGTAAAAGCCAACCAAAGTGCCCGGAAAGACTTCGAGGGCAGCGACCTCATCGTAGCCGACGGACAGACGGTGACCTACGGTAGCCCCACGCTCCGCTTCACCCACCGCACGGCGCGGGTGACCATCGTTCTGACGGACTACACCGAGGGGCTGGCATCCGTGCAGCTGACGGGTCTCTCCACCGAAGGCGACAACCCGGATATAATCACCCCGTATGACAAGGGTAGCAACACCTACATCGCCCTCGTAGCCCCGCAAAGTGTGGCAGCTGGAACGACCTTTATCACCTGCACCTTCACCAACGGCAAGGTCTTCGTCTATAAGATGAAGAATGCTACCGACTGGCAGGCGGGCGGTGAATATACCTACACCGTCTCCCTCGCTGCGGCAAAAGACCTGGGCTATACCATAGAGAGCAACGGCAGCTACACCGTGACCTCCGCCGATGGTCTGATGAATGTAGCCGAATTAGTGAACGGAGGTAAGACCGACATTAACATTACCCTCGACACAGACATTGACCTCACAGGCAAAGACTGGACGCCGATAGGCACAGACTACGACAACTCATACACCGGCACCTTCGACGGTGGCGGCCATACCATTACGGGGCTGACCTTTACGACAAATGACGAATATGCGGGTCTGTTCGGCTGGCTCAATAGAGCTGGTACGGTGAAGAACGTGGTGATGGAGGGCGTACAGATAACAAGCAATCAAATATATGGCGGCAGTATTGGCGGCGTGGTAGGATATAGCTGGGGCACCATTGAAAACTGCTCGGTGTCGGGCAGCGTCAGCGGCACGGTGTATGTCGGCGGTGTGGTGGGTGTTCAAATAGGCGGTTCCATCACCGGATGCAGCTCCTCTGCCACAGTGAAGGGAACGGTCGATGTCGGCGGCGTGGCAGGTCAGACGAATTCGAGTGCCACCCTGACCGCTTGCTATGCCACGGGCAACGTGATCATAGAAATGGCCCCCAATAAGAATATCGCTGGCGGCAGTCTGGTGGGAATGAACGCAGGAAGCAGCCTCCTTGCCTGCTACGCCACGGGCAACGTAACCAGTACGGGTAGTAGCACTGGCTATCTACATATCGGCGGTTTTTTGGGAAATAACTACGCCAACGTGATGACCGCCTGCTATTGGAAGAACAATCATGAACAAGGTATCGGCTACAATAAGAAAAGCACCGAAGCCACGAAGGTGGACGGCACTGGCGTTACCTGGAAGAACGCCGTTGATGCCATGAACCGCGCCTTGCAGAACGCAGGCTCAGAGTGGCGTTACGAACTTAAAGGAGCATTGCCTACCTTGAGGAAACAGTAAGCCGTTGCGGGCGGAACATTTCCGCCCGCAACGAACATTAACCGACAAGGGTCTATATGCCACGATGATAGGTGGCGTATAGACCCTTGATTATATGGTGATATTCGTAATCTACATCTCCGCTTTCTGTTTTTTATGAAAAAAGTATCAAAGTATCATCTTTTTGGCTGAACATAGAGATAAATTGCTGATATATAATAGGATAGAAGAATGATACATTTTGGATTATCTTACAAGAAGTATCATAGAAGTATCATTAATCTGATAGAAGTATCATAAAAAACGTCATCAAAGTATCACAAAATCGTCAGAGGCATTATGCATAAAAGCAAAGCCGCAGATCTGCAAGGAGTGCCCAAAAATCGCCTGACTTTTGGGCACTCTGTGCACACCGCATGGGCAATCAATGCCCATCGCTTGTTCTATTGATGCCCAGCGCTTGTTCACTGAGTGCCCACTTGACGGGCAAGACAGACCACCTGATGGTCTCTTACAGAACGGCTTATGTGATTTTATTCCTAATCCAGCTTGTCAATCTTTCTTCTTATTCATAGTTTGTATTGGCATTCTTTACATACTGGAAGAGTAGGTGCTAAAGTTTTGAAACTTTAGTCTTTTAAATCGACTCAAAGCCGAATTTAATGATGTTTCTTGTGATTTATGATACTTCTATGATACTTCTATGATACTTCTTGTAAAATAAACAAAAAGTATCATTCTTGTATTGTGCAGTATATCAGATGTTTATAAGGATATCGTACTAAATAATGATACTATGATACTTTTTTCCGCAAAAAACATTTATGCGCAGGCAATTATTTTCAATACCTCTTTCATATTATACTTCCTTCCAATCAACCAGTCCCTTTCCCATATCATCCAGTTCTATGGCAAGAGCAATCACTTTGCGCTTATCAGCCTTGAAAGGTTCGGCATACTGCTTGGCTTTCATCTGCTCCGTGGCAGCATCCACGCCACCGTTGTTGCTCAGTTTCAGCTCCAGCACATAGATGAAGTTGGTGGTTTCTACCACCATATCAATTCTGCCCGTAGCAATCATCTTTTCTACTTCCACACGGCAGCCGATGGCATTAAAGATGGTGCTCAGAATCAGGCGGTAGCGCTCCTCCATATTCATGCTGGCAAGCTTCTTGTTGCTGTAGGGCACATCCGCAATGAGCGCCTTCAGGCATTTCATAGCTTCAGGAAGATTGCCAAGCTGAAGAGCAAGAAACAGACCAGACTGGGTAGATTGGATATCACCATTGCTTCGCAGCGTAAGTGCCGGTAGCACCGTTTCATAAAGTGCTTGCCTTACCTCAGAATTAGGAAATCCTAAAATATAAACTCCCATCTGGTAATCCTTAATGGTAAGATAACCAGACTGATAGAGGAACAGTTCTGCTCCTCCGCCTGTGACATCCGATGTCTCTATGGTTTGGCGAAGAATGGTGCACGGATCAAAATTACCCAATTTGAGTTCCATGTCATCCACAAACTTAGGCAACAGAGAGGTTGCCCCCGATGAAGCCCAATAGTTCTTCAGATCTGAGTCTGCCAAGGCATTGATGAGACTGAACGGATTGAATACATCCACCATATTGCGGCGACTGAAATGATAGCCGTCATAATATGCCGTCAGTTGTGCTACAGCTTCATCGAATGTCCAGTCTTCGTATTCTGCCAATTTGTTGATTTCCGGCTTAAAATCGCGCAGCACCTCTTCTTTCGTAATACCACAGATGGCTGCATATTCCGGCTCAAAGCTGATGTTGCTCAGATTGTTGAGTACAGAGAAGAGAGAGATTTGCGTAAACTTGGTGATGCCGGTGATGAAGACAAACTTTTCGTATTTGTCATCTGCCTTGAGAATGGCAAAAACTTCCCTATAGATAGAGGTGCATGCTTCATGCTGCGGAGTCTTCCAGGAATGCTGCAATGGAGAATCGTATTCATCAATGAGGATGGCAACTTGCAGGCCAGTCTGTTTGTAGGCGGTTTGGATGATAGTGTCAAAGCGGTCGGCAAGCTGAGCTGTAGGTTTAGGAGTAATGCCGTATTCATCCTCTAATCTGTCGAAAGTTATGTCGAGATAAGAGCGCAATGTCCCCGGCTCTGCACCCGCACGACTCATATCCAGTCTGATGACAGGTCGCTTCACCCATTCCGTCTCCAGCTGCATAATCTTCAAGCCCTCGAAGAGTTCCTTCTTTCCCATGAAGTAGGCTTCGAGCGTATCGACCAGCACTGATTTACCAAAGCGGCGTGGGCGGCTCAGGTAGTTGTACGTTTTATTTCTGTTGGCAAGTTGCCAGATGATATCTGTCTTGTCAACATAAAGGTATCCATCCTTTCTGATTTTCTCGAAAGACTGGATACCTGCTGGTAATCGTCTATCGTTTGTCTCTACCATATCTATCGTTATATGAACTTTTCCGCAAAATTACGGTTTAATTTTCATATCAGCAAGAGATTTCGGGGAAAAGTTACTGAAATAGTTGGGGATTCCCAGGTTTTATAAGGTGAAGATGAGACTTCCAGAATGGGAGTAAACTAACGAATTTCTTAAAATATCGTAAGTAAACAACCGTGCTTTCTCAAAAAATCGTCAATAAACGGCTCTTTTTCTGATAAAAATAGTATCTTTGCACTATAATTGCATTTTAACTATAAGAAGACAATGAAAATAGCAATCATCGGAGCAGGAGCCATGGGTGGTGCCATGGCAGAAGGACTCTTGCAAAGCGAGAAGTTCATTCCATCAGATATTACAGTATCTGACCATAACCAACCCGTATTGGACCATTTTGCAAGCAAGGGTGCCAGCGTTACACTCGACAACCAGTTGGCTTGCCACGGCGCAGACATCGTATGCGTGGTAGTTAAACCATGGTGTGTAGAGAAGACATTGAAGGGCATCAAGGATGCACTTGACTACAAGAGTCAGAAACTCGTAGTAGTTGCTGCTGGTGTGCCATCAGCCAACATCAAGGAGTGGTTAGACAAAGATGGTATCACTCCAACCTTCTTCCTCGTGATGCCAAACATCGCCATCGCCTACAAGCAGTCGATGACCTTCATCACTCCTATAGATGCATCTGCCACAGAAATCCAGCAGATTACAGATATATTCGATGAATTGGGCGAAAGCCTCATCATGGAAGAACGTCTCTTCCCTGCTGCCACAGCCATGTCGTGTGCCATCGCCTACGCCATGCGTTATGTAAGAGCCAATGTGGAAGGCGGCGTAGAGATGGGATTCAAGGCAAAGGATGCCCAAAAGATTGTACTCCAAACCGTAAAAGGTGCCGTAGAGCTACTTCAAGAAACAGGCGAGCATCCTGAGGCTGCCATCGACAAGGTTACCACTCCTGGCGGTTGCACCATCAAGGGCCTCAACACCATGGAACAGAATGGATTTACCAACGCGGTCATCAAGGGTTTAATAGCAGGAAAGAAGTAAACTTTCTTGTCTTTTTCGGACAAGAGGTACATATCACAACCAATAAAAAAGAGACACCTTATTATATTAGGTGTAATAAAAAAGCTGCATAAGAGTAAAACCTATGCAGCTTTTCTTGTTTGTTTTTACGTCCCATACACACAGGAAATACAATATTTCCTTACTTTCATACGTAGGGACAAGCTCTTATTTCACTTCAGGCAACAAGCAAGGGCGTACCTTGGAAGTTACCTTAGCCTTCTCATTGACAATAACTGTGAGTGGCTTGGTGTCGGCAGCATTCTTTGCCACCATCACCTTATAATCACCAGCCTCAACCTGCCACTGACTATCAACCTCATTGAAAGAAGCCAGGTTCTTGTATGGGATGTCGATAGTAACTGTCTCCGACTCACCAGGCTGCAATTTCTTAGTCTTGGCGAAACCACGGAGTTCCTTGGCAGGTTTATCCATATCCTTGCCAGGAGCTGCCACATATACCTGAACAACTTCCTTACCAGCTACCTTACCAGCATTCTTCACAGTCACCAGGACCTTGATATTGCCCTGTGCATCCTTCGTTACCACAGGTTTGCCATACTTAAAGGTAGTATAGCTCATACCATAACCAAAAGGAAAAGATACAGGCACATTCTTAGTCTGGTAATAACGATAACCTACATAAACACCATCATTATACTCGGTGTAATCCACATTCTTCACATCACCCTTGCTACCGATGCCCTTGCCCATAAACATACCAAGCACATCATCAACCTTGACAGTCTCAGGGTTAGGGAAATCAGCCTTAGAAGGAACATCGTTATAACTTACAGGCCATGTCATAGGAAGACGACCAGAAGGATTCTCCTTACCCGCCAAGATGTCAGCAACACAGTTACCACCCTCCTGACCAGGCAACCAAGACAACAATACAGCATCAGGACCACCAATCCAACTCTTGGTCTCAACCACGCCACAAACATTCAAGATGACAACCACCTTCTTACCAGCCTTATGGAAAGCGTTGCAAACTCCAGAAATCATATTCTTCTCCTCCTTGGTGAGATTGAAGCTATCAGAAATCTTTCGATCCAAGAACTCACCAGACGACTTACCGATAGTGATGATTGCCATATCATTGTTTTTGACGGCAGCAGACATATTCAATTCAGCAAGGCTCATCTCAGGGATGAAGTGACCAGGCAAGAAAGCCTCCAAAGGATTCTTTGGCTTTGGCAAGTTCGCCTTTGCCTTTGGAGCATACTCTATGTATGCCTTCTGGATGTCGCCATCCACCTGATAGCCAGCATTCTTCAAACCATCCAACAAGCTTACCACATAAGCATGGTTAACATTGCCAGAACCAGTACCACCAGCTATGAAATCATAAGAAGTATTGCCGAAGAGAGCTATGTTCTTAATCTTCTGAACGAGTGGCAATACATTCTTGTTATTCTTCAATAACACCATTCCCTCGGTAGCGGCATTGCGAGCCACCAAAGCATGTCCCTTCAAATCAGGGTTGTTGTCGGCAACATACTGCTTGAAACGAGGAGTCTGCATGATATACTCCAAGATATGGCGTACATTGCGGTCGAGGATTTCCATCGACAGGCGACCATTGAGCACAGCCTTGCGAATCTCCTTCACCTGGTCTGCCTTACCTGGCATCAAAAGGTCGTTACCCGCTTCCATCTGGGCAGCTGCGCTAAGACCACCAAACCAGTCGGTCATCACCATACCCTTGAATCCCCACTCATGGCGAAGAATCTCTGTTATCAAGTCACAACGCTCACTCGACATCGTACCATTGATGAGATTGTAAGAAGTCATCACTGTCCAAGGCTGAGCCTCCTTGATAACGATTTCGAAAGGTTTCAGGTAAATCTCACGGAAAGTACGTGGATTACCGATAACATTGTTACGAGTACGATTGGTCTCCTGGTTGTTCAGTGCGAAGTGCTTCAACGAAGTACCAACACCATTACTCTCGATACCATTCACCATAGCAGCACAAATGGTACCAGCCAACAATGGATCTTCTGAATAATACTCAAAGTTACGACCACAAAGAGGATTACGCATAATATTGGTAGCAGGTGCCAACAAGACATCTACGCCATAATGCTTCACCTCATCTCCCATAGAGGTACCTACGGAATACACCAAGTCTTTGTTCCAGGTAGAGCTCATCACTGTAGCCACAGGGAAGTGGGTACAGTAGAACGTCTTGTCGGTATCCTTGCGCTTAGGGTCGATGCGGAGGCCAGCAGGACCATCGGCTACAACCGTAGCAGGAATGCCCAGACGCTCAATACCATTCACCTGACCTGCGGCACCCTGTACCAACTGACCTTGGTTACCAATGGTAGCCTCCATCTGGCTCTCATACTTACCCGTAGAACCTACCACCAACTGAATCTTCTCATCAAGAGTCATCGCATTGATGACATCCTGGATAGGAGACACGCCCAACTTTGGGTTCTGTGCTTGCACTACGAAAGTCGCAGAAAAAAGCACACATGAAGAAACTAATAATTGTTTTATCATTGTTTATATCTTATTTTTTAATAATCTTTTACAAAACTCTTACTTGAAATACTTATTTTATCATTTGAAAATCTTCTGTGCGAACTCTGTAAGATACACACGCCAATTACGCCAAATATGTCCACCTTCTGTCTCCATATAAGTGTATTTATACCCTTTCTCATCGAAGTAGCGACGCAAGTCGGCACTGCTCTTGTAGAGGAAATCGGTCTTGCCCATACCAATCCAATATAACTTTGGCTTGTTCTTAAACAGAATAGCCAACTGTGTCTTAGCCTCCTCATTCCCCTGCAACTGCTTGTAGAAGTCATTACGGAAATCGCCAGTAGTACTCACATGCAAACCTGCAGAGAAGAGCCCGATGTAATCAAACTTGGTAGGGAAACGACGAGAGATATCGAAAGAATGACCACCTCCCATAGAGAGTCCACAGATGGCACGATGAGCCTTGTCCTTAGCAACCTTGTAATGGCTCTCCACATAATTCATCACATCAGGGAAACTCTCATCCATGGTGGCAGCTGGCTTGGCACCTTGATAGCCATAGAAAGAAGGAATGTATTGACCTGCCGACCACTCACCTGGAGCAGCCTGGCAATTAGGATTGCCATTGGTCATCACCACGACCATAGGCTTAGCCTTACCTGTAGCAATCAAATTATCAAGAATATGCTGTGCACGACCTAAAGTAGTCCAAGCATCCTCATCGCCACCAGCGCCATGGAGCAGATAGAGTACAGGATAATCCTTGCCCTTGTCATAACCTGCTGGAGTATAGACCGTCATACGACGCTGCATCTTGAGTGTAGGACTATCATACCACACCTTAGACACATTTCCGTGAGGCACTTCGTTAACGGTATAGAGGTCACCACAATCACCTTTCTTGTCTGAAAGAATGAATATATTGGTTTCTGAGGTAATATCACGAGTAATATACACGCTTCCCGGGTCAACGATCTTCACTCCATCCAAAAGAAAATTGTAAGAATACAACTCAGGGGAAAGCAATTGGCTGGTAAAAGTCCAAACACCCTTTTCATCTTTTTTCATATCAGCTACTCCTGGAGCATCATACTTTCCCAATGGTGTATCAATGGTTTTCGGTGCCAAGAAATCACCAGTAACCTGCACCTTTTGGGCATTAGGAGCCTTCAAGCGGAATGTTACGGTATGGTTGGCATTCACCTCGGGTGAGATAACAGGAGCATTGTCAAACAAAGCCTGTTGGGCAAAACTGCTCAAGTTTAAGAGTAGCGCAACAGCCAAAAATGTGAACTTTTTCATTGTTATGAATTTTAAATGTTACTTGAATATTTTCTGGGCGTACTCGCTTAGATAGATGCGCCAGTTGCGCCAAATGTGTCCACCCTCTGTCTCCATATAGGTGAAAGGATAATGATTCTTCGTCAGTTTCTCGCGGAATGCAGTATTGTCCTTGTAGAGGAAATCTGATTTTCCAATGCCAACCCAGAAAAGTTTTGGCTTGGCGGCAAACAAGTCTGCCAACTTCTTGTCGAAATTGTCGTAGATGTACTCATTGCTTCCACCGGTCTTCTGTTCCTTGCCTATGGCAGCAGAGAACAAGCCTACATAGCCAAAGGTCTTAGGATTGTTGATGGAAATGTAAAGGGAATGGAAGCCACCCATAGACAAACCTGCTATGGCACGGTTCTGACTATTTGCCAAAGTGCGATAACGAGCATCCACAAACTTCACTACCTCAGGGAAAGATACCTCGAAAGAGCCCTCCATGGTCTTAGGCAATCCCAATGTAGGAACTATCAGATTATCCGAAGTCTGTCCTGGAGCTGCCTCCTGAGAGATATTGCCATTGGTCATGACGACGATCATTGGCTTCGCCTTGCCTTGCGCAATGAGGTTATCGAGGATTTGCGAAGCACGTCCCAAATCCATCCACGCTTCCTCGTCGCCACCGATGCCATGCAAGAGATAAAGCACAGGATATTTCTGCTTGCTGGTCTCATAACCTGCGGGAGTATATACTGTCATACGACGAGTAAGGCCAGCTTTGGCATCATCATACCAAACCTTTGATACGGTTCCATGCGCTACCTTGTTGACCTTGTAGAGATCTGCCTTTCCCCCACCTATCAAGAAATAGTTGGAAACGTTGGCGATGTCACGCACGGTATAGACGTTGAGATGGTCGGTAACACTGGCGCCATCCACCATCATTGTATAGCTATAAAGCTCTGGTGCCAAAGGAGCAGTGGTTGTAAAAGACCACACACCCTTCTCATCCTTCTTCAAATCGGCAACTCCAGGCATATCATACTTACCCATCGGGGTATCAACTTTCTTGGTTGGCAAGAAGTCACCTGTTATCTGTACTTTATGTGCCTCTGGTGCCATGCAGCGGAAAGTAACGGTCTTGTCTGCATGAATTTCTGGCGACTGTGGCATTTGCCCTCCGAAGAGGGCTTGTTGTGCCGAAACACTACCACATACCATACATAATGTTATTGCTAATATCGAAAATCTTTTCATTGGATATAACGTTTTACTTTTTATATTAATTAACCAAACTCTATTATCTTTTTCAACAACTGTTGATTATTAAAAACCATTGCTTGATTAAAGGTATCTACCTTCCTATTCAAGGCATTACTTGGCGATGGCAGCAAACTTAATCTTAAATGATCCTTTACCAGCCGCTCCATCTACACCACTCTGGGTTTCAAGGTCAGCGCCCTCGAATGAGAATAAGTCTTGTCCCTCTGCATCCTTAACGGTAGAGATAATGATCTTACCTGCCGTGATGTATCGTGCGACACCAGCCTCATCCACGAAGTAACTACCACCTATGGCATTGTATTGAGGGAAAGCATAACCATTGCCCATCAACCAAGGCTCTGAAGCATTCTCTTGAATGGTATATTCACCAGCCAAGTCTGTATGACCGAGCTGATTGGCATTCACGGCTTCCAGATGAGCAGCAGGCTGACCTGCCGGATTGTTGATAGAGATGATATACTTGGTAGCATTAGGATTCACGACAGGAGCACCTGTTGACCAATTGAAAATCTGAGTTGGAGCGATAGTAAGAGTATAGCCCGATGCTTCTGGGTCATCCTGTCCCACAACGAAGGAAAGCTCTCCTACATAATTCAACTTCACTCGCTGACCAGCGGCATTGGCAAACAAACCGTTCAAGTAATACTTGCCCCCGATAAGAGATACGTCGATGTCGCCACTCTTCATTGCCTCACCATTCACCTTGACCACACAAGTTTTGTTAGCCACGGTCTCAGCTACGGTATAAGAGGCAGCGGGAAGAATCCACTCGGTACTACCAAAACTAATCTGAATGGCAGTTTCCTTTACATCTTTTATATCTACATTGAGCGCCTTGATACCTTTTCCCAACTTAGTGGTAGGCTGCACGGTAGCCTCTTGCGATGTATAATTCTGCATATCTGCATATACTCCCTGCATACCATCAAGAGCATCGTTATCGCAGGCTGTGAAACACAGCCCTGCAATAAACAGACTAAATATTGAACCTATATATTTTTTCATATCAATATCATTTAAATATCAGTTAATTAGAAGATTACCATCCCGTATTCTGCTGGATATTAGGATTCAATTCTCTTTCCTTCAAAGGAATAGGAAGCAACATGTGCTTGTCTTGGAATCCGAAAGTAGAATTGGAGAAATCCCAACTTACGCCCTTGGATGAGTAGTTAGGAATTTCCTTACCCTGTGAAGCCAAGGCTTTCTTGGCATCACCCCAACGTACCAAGTCCTGGAATCGGGTACTTTCCAGACAGAGTTCCAAGCGCTTCTCCGTCTTGATGTCGTCCAAGGTAACGCTAGGCAATGGAGTTTCCTTGGCGCGAATACGAATCTCATTGATGTCATTCAGCGCTATGTCTGTGTTGCCAGCCTCCAGGTTTGCCTCAGCAGCCAGGAGGAGAACTTCGGCATAACGCATAATCTTTCGGTCGGTATATTGAAATCCCTGGAAGTAGGAGGCATCCATGATGTTGTCACTCTTCAATACGCGGTTCTTGAAGAAGAGGTAGCCTTCACATCCATAGATGTTCTGACCAGGATTCAACTTCACACCGTATGCTGTCATCTGATCACTGTTGAGCAGGGTCTTCTGCAAACGATATCCATTCTTGCCCTCTGCTTTTACAAATGCCTCATAGAGAGACTTGCGAGGATTCAAGAAACCGTAGGTTCCCTGAGCCACTTCGTCGGCAGCCTTGCCTTTGAGCGTCATATTGCCAGTACGCCATCCTTGCATCAGGAAGGTCATGTCCATCTGGCTCCAAGTCTGCTCCTGGTCGTTACGCCACTGCAATTCGAGCATAGACTCACAGTTGTTGTTGTTGACGGCATGAAACTGCATGTCATAGTCGCCACGGAAGAGGTCGTACTTCTTGGAATCCACCACCTCATTGAGTACGATTGCTGCCTCCTGATACTTTTTCTGGAAGAGATAAGCCTTGCCCAAATAAGCCTTTGCCACTTCCTGGGTAACACGCATACCCGTCACCTGATCGTCCTTGTTCTTCTTGGAAGGCAAGGCATTCATGCCGATAGCCTCTTTCAAGTCTGCCTCCACAAAAGTCCAAAGTGCCTCTGGAGTACTGTTTGGCTGACGGTACTCATCTGTACCCAAGAGATGATCTACCAATGGAGCTGTACCCCAAAGAGTAACCAGCTCGAAGTTTGCCCAAGCACGGAAGAACTTTGCCTCGGCTATGGCACGCTTCTTGACTTCCGTATCATTAGCCACCTTCTCTATGATGAGGTTTGACTGATAGATGACACCATAGAGACCCGAGAAAAGACCCTCGACATTGCCGTTGCTAGAATCGAAGGTATATTCATTCAACTGCTCGTATGAGTTGTTGTCGCCACGACTACCACCGCCACACCAAGCATCATCCGAAAGCATATTCTTGGTAAAGAACCAAGTATAATACAATCCCTTCACACGGCTATACATGGCAGCCACCGCCTGCTCGGTCTGCTCATTGGTCTTGTAGAAATCATCCTGACCACCCATATTGCCATGCTTTGCTATATCGAGTCTGTCTTCACAACCGGCAAATAACACTGCCACAACGAGAAGCAGACTATATATGATATTCTTTTTCATAATTTCTTAATGTTATTATATATATAGAATATGTATAGTGTTAGTTATATGAACCTCCAGACCTTAGAACTCCAAGTTGAAGCCCATTACTACCTTCTTTGAGGTTGGATAACCGCCTTTGTCGATACCCATACCCACTATATCATTGGTAGAAACCTCAGGGTCGAAGCCTGGGTACTTGGTGATGGTGAAGAAGTCATCGAGAGACACATAGAGGCGCAAGTTACTGATTGCTACCTTCTTGAGAAGAGTCTTCGGTAAACTGTAGCCCAACTGAATCTGCTTAATCTTGAAATAAGATCCATCATATACCATTGCGCTGGATGTAGCATACTTGTCCATATTATTGGCACCAGCACGTGGCTTGCTACCATTAGGATTGCTCTCCGTCCAACGGTCGTCATAGAAGAGTTCCTTCATCTTGTTGACCATAGGGAAGTCGGTACGGTTGATACAGTTGAATATCTTGTTGCCTGATGCACCAGAACCAAATACTGCCAAGTCGAAACCTTTGTAAGCTGCGGTCAAGGTGATACCATAGGTGAAGTCTGGAATGGCACTACCCAAGTCCATCTTGTCATCATCGGTCAAATCACCACTATCGTTCAGGTCGGCAAAAGTTGGATCGCCCGTCTTTGGGTCTATACCTGTAAACTGATAGCCACGGAAGTAATACACAGGATAGCCCTTCTCGAAGTATGTGAGAGGCACATTCATAAAGGTAGTACCCTGCAAACGAGTCAAAGATGGGTCGAGATAAGTAACCTCGTTCTTCAAGGTAGCAAGGTTGCCACGTACACTATAGCTGAAATCACCGATGTTATCTCTCCAACCAAGTTCAAACTCGAATCCCTTGTTGCTTACGTTACCAGCATTGATAGGAGATGTGGTGCCGCCGATAACCAAAGATGGAGTGGTACCACTCACGAGCAAGTCCTTGGTCTTCTTCACGAAATAGTCCATGCTGAAGTTCATTCTGCCAGCAAAGAGGAGCGCATCAATACCGAAGTCGGTCTGCTCTGATGTTTCCCACTTCAGTTTATCGTTACCCATACTAGATGGACTAACAGACGTTGTATAATTATTACCAGGAACTAACGGATAAATGCTACCCTGCGCCATATCGGTGCTGTAGGCATAGCCACTCAAGGCAGCCAAGCTACCATTCTGGCCCCAGCTGGCACGCAATTTCAAACTAGTCACAACATCTCTTAAAGGCTCGAAGAACTTTTCCTCTGAAATGGTCCAACCTCCAGACACAGCTGGGAAATATCCCCAACGATTGGTAGCTGGAAGCTTAGATAAGTCGGCAGCATCTGCACGGAGGGAAGCCTGCAAATAATAACGATTTTTATAATCGTAACTCAAACGACCAAAGTAAGAATACTTGGCTGAGCGAGTTTTCTCACCACCTACAGACTTGGTAGCAGAAGCGGATGCGAAATTCAGATAGTAGAACAATGGATTGTTTTTCTTGACAGCGTCTTCACCATTAGCCTGCAAACCACCCTGCACGTAATCGTAGGTAGATTCCTGGAAAGAAATACCAACCATGGCATTCACGGTATGGTCACCAAACTTCTTCATATAGTTGGCAAAGTTTTCCCATTGATAATAGATAGAGGTAGAAGAAGTTGCACTCTGATCTACATAATCACGGCTTTGCGTTGCATTTCCATAGAAAGGAAGTGAAGTGGAAGAACTGCGAGTACCCGACAAACGGTAACCAAGGCGAGAAGTAATCACAAGATCCTTGATAGGCTTGAAATCTGCATAAATGGAACCATTCACATTGAATCCACTGTTGCGACTTACATTGTTGTCACGCATGATGAATGGGTTGTATTGCTCACCTGCATAGAAAGCAGACACACCATAGTAGTTACCAGCCCCATTGGTCAAGAGATGCTTTCCGCTTGCCAAGGCACTAGCAACATGAGCAGGCAAGTTTCCACCCTCGTATGCAACAGGGGTCAATGGATCCATAGAAAGCACAGCTGCCATCATAGAACCATACTCAGAACCCTCAGAAACAGAACGAACGTTATATTTTTCAATCTGGTTAGTAGTGCCCACCTTCAACCATGGCTTGATCTGATATTCAGCATTGATGGTAGCGGTGAGACGACGATAGAGATCATTATTACCTCTTACCATACCATCATTGTCAAGATAAGTAAGCGAAAGATAGTAGTTGCCATTTTGGTTACCACCCGTAAAGCTCAGGTTGTGCTTCTGCATCTTACCCTTGCCATAGATGGCATCTACCCAAGAGGTATTGGTTGTTCCATCCCAATTCTTCAAGAGATAATCCTCGGTAAAGGTCTTACCTTCTTTCATATATTGGATATATTCTTCGGCATTGAGCAACTTAGGCTTTTTAGCAAGCGATTCGATGGCATATTGGAAATCATATGTTATCTTTCCACTACCCACAGTACCCTTCTTCGTAGTAATGAGAACCACGCCATTACCAGCCTCTGCACCATATATGGCAGCAGAAGCGGCATCCTTCAACACTTCCATAGATGCTATGTCATTAGGATCGATACCACTAATATCGCCTAGGCGCACACCATCTACTACATAGAGAGGATCGGAAGAACCATTGGAAGAGAAACCACGGATACGAATGGTTGGTGATGCACCCGGACGAGCAGAAGAAGAGACAATCTGTACACCTGCGGTCTTACCCTGAAGAGCAGACTTGGCATTGGTGATGGTACGATTCTCCATATCCTCTTTCTTTACCTGAGAGATGGCACCTGTTACAGAACTCTTTTTCTGTACACCATATCCTACAACGACAACATCGTCGAGCATTTTGTTGTCTTCCTTCATGTTGATTTTCAACTTAGAGGTGATGGCAGCCACCTCTTTAGTCTTATAACCGAGATAAGAGAAAACCAAGGTTTTCCCCTTTTGTACCATGATGGAGAAGTCTCCATCCAATCCTGTGACAGTGCCGCTTTTGGCGTCGTCTTTTACTTTGACAGTAACGCCAATCAATGGCTCAGCATTCTGGTCAACAACCACACCCGTCACTTTCATCAGTTCTTGTGCTATAGCTGTAGAACTGGAAACAATCAATAATACAATGAAGGTTAGTAACCTTCCATAATCATGTTTGATACTCATAAGGTTTGCGAGTTAATAGATTTAATATTCTATGTTTAATTTTGCGCTGCAAAGGTACGAACTTCTCTCCCAAGGCTTTTTCTAAAATGTTTTCTTGTGTTACGTTTTTGTTCAAAATGGGGTTTTCTATATGTTCAAAAACTTGCCTTTTTGTTTAAAAAGTCTTATAATCCTTGTATATATCAAGGTTTTATAGTACTTTTGCAATAATTAACAAAACCATCGATTATGAAACGAACAAAGGTATTTTATAACGCACTCATTCTCTTGGCAACCCTTCTCCTGACTGCTTGCCAGGAAAGAAAAAACACCCCCCCAGTAATCTCTTCACCCGAGAAGAACCTCGTTCTGTCTGATCATATCTCCAACCAAAAGGTGATGAGCATCTGCGAAGACAAATACGGACAAATCTGGATAGGTACCTTCCGTGGTCTCAACAAGTATGATGGCAACCAGTATCACCAATACTACTGCGTGGACGATTCACTGGGATTGCCCGACAACCATATTTCCCACATTTATCGTGACTCCCACAACCGACTCTGGGTAGCCACCGTCAACGGCGTATGCCTATACCAGACCAATGGCAATTTCAAACGAATAAGTATCAATGGCACTAACAAGAACATCGAAAAAATCCTAGAAGACAAGGAGGGAAGAATCTTCTTCCTCACGATAACAGACATATATCAATATGACGAAAATACCAACACAGCCATCATCAAGCTCTCCAAAATGCTGGAGAAGAACTGCTTTCATATCTCTTGCCATATAGACCGAAAAGATGTAATGTGGATTGTTACCTCTTACTCTGTCAAGGGGTATCGCACCAAAGACCTCAAACTTATCGCCAAAAGCCCTGTACAGAGTTATCCCATCACCTCTTTTCTCCTCGATGGGCATCAGCTCTACCTCTCTGGCTACAATGGAATGCAGCTCTTTGATACGGACACCCGGAAATGGCAACATCTCCCTGCAGCCTTGCAAGACTTGCAATTCCCCAACGACATGGTCAACTGCATCCATCCGTATGGTGCAAAAGGCAATCTTCTGCTCAGCACCACCAAGCACGGATTATTCTATTTCAATGCCCAGAAGGGAACCATCCTGCCACAAAGCGACAAGAATTTTCCATTCGAAGTGCCTGATATGCAAGTCAACAAGATGTTAACCGACTCCAAAGGCAACCTTTGGCTCGGGTCTGAAGACGATGGCGTAAAAACCATCTATAGATACAAGGATATGTTTAACAGCATGCCTGCCCTTCAACGTGCCATCGGCAAACAGCCCGTACTCTCCGTAGCCGCCGACAGGAATCACCACCTCTGGATTTCTACCAAGAAGAACGGACTCTATATGTATGACTTGCAAACCCAGCAACTCAAGGACATACCGATGGTTTCCTACAGCAACGGCAACAAGAAGAATGCCATCATCAACATCTTTGTGGACAGCAGCAATCATCTATGGTTAGCCAATGGCGACCATGTGGCAAAGTACCAATACGATGGCAACCATCTCAACAAGGTAGCCTCCTACCCTTGCTTCATGCCTATAGACATCTGCCAAGATGCAAAGGGTAACATCTGGGTATCCACGGCATCCGTCAACATCTACTGCATTTCAGCACAAAGTGGAGAGATGACCAAAAAACAACTCTTCCCTATCACTTTTTGCTTCATTCCCTGCATCATGCACTTGCAGAATGGCAACATGCTCATATCTGCCTTCTACAAACCCATCCTCGAAATGAATGGAGACAACTTCGACATCCAAGAGTTTAAAGTGAACCCGGAAGACTGGAAGAAGTGCATCAAGCGAAGTGTGTATATCCCAACCAAGAACTATCAAGACCGCAAGGGCAACATCTGGTTGGGTACAGTTACCAACGGACTCTTGAAGTATGACGCAAAGAGCCACAAGCTGACCACCATAGCAGGAATCTCCTGCTCCGACATTTCAAGTATCGAGGAAGATCGAGATGGAAACATTTGGGTCAGTACGCAGTATGGACTCAACAAGATAGATGGAAAAACAGAAAAGGTAACCACCTACAACGAGGCTGACGGTGTGAAAGGCTTCCAATTCTACGATAGGGCATCGTGCAAGCTATCAGATGGAACACTCATCTTCGGCGGCACTCAAGGACTCACCATCTTCAATCCACAAAACGTAAACACGAACCAACAGATAAGTCTGCTTTTCGAAACACTCAAGGTCCATAATGAGATTATGCTTCCTGGCAAGAATGGATGTATCGAGGAGAGTATGGAAGAATCACCCCATATCCACCTAAGCTACAAACAAAACAGCTTTAGCATTGCCTTTTCTGCCATCGACTATAGCGACTACAAGCACATCCATTACTTCTACCAAATGGCAGGTTTCGACAATACATGGATTGATGCAGGAAATAACAACGAGGCGTACTACTCTAATCTGCCTGCTGGCAACTACACCTTCAAGGTCAAGATGGTAGGCAACGACTCCAACAATACCATCGCCGAAAAAAGCATACAGGTAAGCATCGCCCCTGAGCCTTGGAACTCTTGGTGGGCTTGGTGCCTATACCTTATTATAATGGGGTGCGTCGGCTTCGTGATCTACCGGCAGAAGATGCGCATCAGCATCGAGAAGAACATGGCTCAAAAGGCTAAGGATGAGAAGGAGCAAGAACAGCGCATCAACAAGATGAACATGAGTTTCTTCGCTAACATCTCGCATGAGTTCCGAACACCACTCACCATGATTTCGGGACCAGTGGAACAACTCTGCGAAAGTGAAAGCATCAACAAGCACGACAAGTTGCTATTGAACATCATCAACCGAAGCGTAGTTAGAATGCTGAGACTCGTCAACCAGTTGCTCGACTTCAACAAGTTGGAGAACGACACGCTCCGCTTGCACGTCAAGCAAACCGACATTATCACCGAGATGAAACGCATCATGGACCTCTTCATCGTGAATACAGAGGAGAAAGGTATCACCTTGAACTGTCACGGACTAGAAGGTTCCTACCTGATGCTTCTGGATTCCGACAAACTGGAAAAGATTATCAACAACCTGATGTCCAACGCCATGAAGTTTACCCCTCGTGGCGGTAAGATAGATGTATCTTTCGACACCGGTACCACTAACAAGGGAGAACAGATTATCACCATCACGGTGGCTGATACTGGCAAGGGAATCCCACAGAATGAGGTGGAGAATATCTTCAAGCGATATTATCAGTTGAACAACCAGTCCACAGGCACCATCAACTGGGGTACTGGCATCGGACTCTACTATGCCCGCAGCCTGGCCGTCCTTCACCATGGCAATTTAAAGGCGGGCAATCGCAAGGACTGCCAGGGAGCCATCTTCACCGTTACCCTGCCTACCGATGAGAGCCTCTATGCCGCCGACGAGAAAGCCCTTTTGGAGCAAGACCAGAAGATGGCTTTTCCACTGCACGACAGTCAGAAAGTGTCAGACAAGGTAAGTCAAGATAACAGTACAGACAACCGTCCGAAAATACTCATCGTAGACGACGACACCGAAGTGGTGCATTATCTTCGTACCCTCCTGGCATCATCCTATCACATCATCTATCGTTTCGATGCCGAGAGTGCCTTGAAGGCGACAAGGGAGGAAGAACCTAGCCTCATCCTCAGCGATGTGGTGATGCCGGGAATGAACGGCTATGATCTCTGCAAGGAAATCAAGCAAGACATCCAACTCTGCCATATCCCAGTCATCCTGGTAACGGCAAAGACCACCACCGAAAGCCAAGTAGAGGGCCTGAACAGTGGAGCAGATGCCTACGTTACCAAACCATTCACCCCCAAGGTTCTTCTGGCAATGATCAACTCGCAACTCACCAACCGTGAGAAGACCAAGACCATCCTAACCAACGCCACGGAGACCGACAAGAACGTGGAAGAAGTGCTGTCGCCACAAGACAAACTCTTCATGGACGAACTCTATCATATGATGGAGCAGGAACTAGCCAACTCGGAATTGGATGTCAACAAGGTAACGAAACTGATGCACATCTCCCGTACAAAGCTCTACTACAAGGTCAAGGGACTCACAGGAGAGAATCCAAGCATCTTCTTCAAGACCTACAAGCTCAATCGTGCCGCCACCCTCATCGTGGAAGGCAAGTACAACATCTCGGAAATAGCCTATATGACAGGCTTCAACACCCTTTCCCACTTTTCAACCAGCTTCAAGAAGCAGTTTGGGTGTACTCCGAGCGAATATGGCAAAAAGAAATACTGATACACAATCGCTGTTCTCCTGCCACTCGTTGCAATGCCATTAGAAGGGTCTTCGGATAAATGACATATAGCAAACAACCCATTATAGAAATGCTGCAAGAGCCTCGGTTCTTGCAGCATTTTTCTGTTTTATAGAACGAAACCGTGCATTTATCATTCATTATTCTTGAATAAATGGAAAAATAAGTGTATCTTTGCAAAAAGAATAAAAGAACAGAAAGACTATGGCAGAGATGATTACAAGGAAATTGCCAGCAGGCATACAATTCTTTAGCATTATCCGCAAGGAAGGCTACTTATATGTTGACAAGACCGACTTGGTATGGCAACTTACTCACTCAGGTGATTTATACAATTATCTGAGCCGTCCTCGTCGTTTCGGTAAGTCTCTGCTTATAGATACCTTGCAATGCTACTTCGAAGGCAAGAAAGAACTCTTTGAGGGGCTGAAGATTATGGAACTGGAAGAAGAATGGACTGAGTATCCCGTCATCAGACTTGACATGAGCGGTGCAGGTGCCACTGCTGCCGAAATCAAAGACTATCTCAATCTTGAGTTTTCGAAATACGAAGCATTATACGGCATCAAGCCTAAAGAAACTTCTCGCGAATCCGTACGTCTCCAAGTTATCCTTGACACTGCCCATCAAAAGACAGGTAAGCAAGTAGTTGTCTTGATTGACGAATACGATTCCCCATTGCAGCATTCATGGAAGACACCAGAGCATGAAGGTTGCACTGAAGTTTATCGTTCAGTATTCTCCGTGCTCAAACTCAAAGGAAATGTACTTCGCTTTGTCTTCATCACAGGCATCACGAAGTTTACCCAGATATCCCTGTTCTCAGTACTTAACCATCTGACAAACATCAGTTTTCTCCCACAATTTGCCCCTCTTTGTGGCATCACCGAGGAAGAGATGACAGTTAACTTCGCCCCAGAGTTGGAGGCCTTGGCAGATAAGATGGAATGCAGCATTGAAGAAGCACACGACAAGTTGAAGACCTATTATGACGGTTATCATTTCAGCGATGAGAACATGACCGACATCTACAATCCGTTCAGCTTGCTCAACGCCCTCTCCCAATTGCGTCTGCGCAACTATTGGATTTCATCCGGCGCCACTTCCATGCTGAATAAATTCGTAAACAACATGGAGTTACGTCTTCATGACTTCGAAGATTGCTACATCGACAAAGACACACTGGAGACATCAGATGTCATAGAAGGCGGTGCCGAACTATTCCTCTATCAGACAGGTTATCTCACTATCAAGGGTTTTGATGAAGATGGATATTCTTTAGGTTTTCCGAATGAGGAAGTAAGAAAGGCTCTCTATAAAGCCGTATTGCCTACACTGACCCAGAAGGACATCACGGATATTATCTCCATACAAAGCAGGTTAATGCACAGCATGAACAATGGCAATTTGGAAGAAGCCAAGCTGTGTATGAAATCTCTCATCTCAAATGTCCCATACAGCAATAAGAAATTGGCAAGTATGGACATGGAGGAGCGTTATCGCCTTATCATCAGCACCATACTGAATGCCATAGGATGCCAAGTAGAAGTAGAACACATGTTATCAACAGGTAGAATAGACATCGTAGCCTCCACCTCTCGTTTCCTCTATGTGATGGAACTAAAGTTAACAAACAACGGAGGGATAAATGCTGCCGAAAAACAAATTATTAACAACGGCTATCTCAAGCCATTCTTGGCAGATGACAGAAAGGTTATAGGGTTAGCTATAGAATTAGATGACAAGGGCAAAGGGCTCATTGATTGGAAAGAAGTACAATAAAAAGATTAGAATATGGCAAACAACAAGATACGTGAGGAAGAAGTTAAGAATCGGATTCGCCAAGAATTCTTCCAAGATTATGATGCTACACCAATATTGGGCGACATAGACTTTGCTGTAACAACTAAGAAATCAAGCGAAGGCGAGCTATTCGACCAAGAGTACTTTTTATGGGCTGAGGCAAAAGCAGGAAACACGGAAGACATTTATGCTTCTTTCGTGCAACTCATCATCACCATAGGAAAAGCTCACACTCATGAATCATACTTGCCACCTCGTTATCTTGGAGCATTCGATAAAGAAAAGATTGCCTTTATCGAATACCATCACATTGTAAGTGTATTCTATCAGAATGACTTCAACTGGAACGTCACCCCCTCCAATCATAGCACTAAGGAGTTCCGCATGCTCTATGACTTACTGCATGAGCAACTCAAAAAGGAAATCAGCCTTTTCGACCTACGTAAGGATGAGAAGGAGCTAAGAAAATTCATTCGTTCCAACTTCAAATTGGGAAAACAACGCACGAATGGCATCAATATCACAAAGAATAACTTCATTTTTGTTTTCCAACGTTGGGTGGAAGAAGTAAAGCCTTCTATTGCCGTAAATTGGGACGATGTACCCAAGACCAGCGTTGTCGATTTCTTTTATGCAGACCTTATATCTCGCAATGATTATACACTGCGAGAAGAACTTGCCGTAGTACTTCGTGGTGACAAATACCGCATTCTACAAGATATTCTCAAAGGGGCAACTCAATTGTTTAGCGAAGCGACATTCAATGATGGAAAGACTGCATATAATCAGTTTTGGAACAAGTATGTACGTCCACCAAGAAAAGAGTATCTTGACTTGATTCTCAAGCGTCGAGACTTGCTCATTCCACAAGACCTTCGTCGCTATCAAGGTGCTTTCTTCACCCCTCCACAGTGGGTGCAAAAGTCACAAGAATATTTAGCTATGGAATTAGGCGAAGACTGGCAAAAAGAATATTATGTGTGGGATTGTTGCGCAGGTACTGGTAACCTGCTCTTCGGTCTCACAGAGAAGTATCGTGTCTATGCCTCTACACTTGACAATGCTGATGTACAAGTAATGCATGAGCGAATAAAGGAGAAGAGCCTCGACTTGCTTGACAGCCATGTTTTCCAATTCGACTTTCTTAATGACTCTTTTGATAAGCTTCCCCAGTCATTACAAGACATTATCAACGATTCTGAAAGACGTCGTAAACTTGTCGTGTATATTAACCCTCCGTATGCAGAGGCTGGTGATAGTCGCCAAAGAAGTGGTACGGGGAAGAATAAAACAGGAGTAGCATTTGACAACTATGTATATAAGACATATAAGAAGCAAATGGGATTAGCGTGTCGCGAGCTGTTCGCCCAATTTTTCATCAGGATATATGATGAAATCCCTACATCGGTGCTTGCAGAATTTTCAACTTTGAAAATTCTGCAAGCACCCAACTTCCGTGATTTCCGCCAGGCTTTCCGAGCGAAGCTCGGTCGAAATTTTATAGTTCCAGCCAATAGCTTTGACAACGTAAAAGGACAGTTTCCTATAGGATTCTTTATTTGGGATACTAACCAGAAAGAAGTGTTTGAAGAAACTACGACAACCATTTACGACTCAAAAGGAGAAGAATTGGGCAACAAGCTAATATCCTCTTACTTAAATGACACCAATGTTATTGTATGGCTTAGGCAATACTATGACAAACAAGGTGAGAGTATTGGATTTTTACGCATGAATGGAACCAATATACAAAACAATCTTGGCATATACATAACAAGCAAACTATCAGACAATGATATACACAACCATTTCTATGCAGAAATAACGAAGACTAACATCCTACCAATGTGTATATACCTGTCCATTAGAGAAACTGTTTATGCTAACTGGATAAATGACAGAGATCAATATCTTGTACCAAGCTCAAAGTGGGAAGACGACAAAGAATTTCAATACAATTGTCTAATCCACTCTCTTTTCAGTGGACAAAATAGAATCCAGAGTCAGCATGGAACAAACCATTGGATACCATTCAGCGAAGAAGAGGTAGGCGCACAAGACAATTTCGAGAGCCATTTTATTCATGATTTCATTATGGGCAAGGTTAAAGAGGAAAAGCCTCAGCAAAAAGAAACTATGCAAGACCTATTCGCAGAACAAGAGCCTCAAACAACAGGTGGTAGTTCATTCACTCCAACCGGACCCTTGGAGTTTTCTCAAGAAGCACAAGCTGTATTGGATGCGGGAAGAGAGTTGTGGCGTTACTATCACAAACAAGCAGGAGCCAACCCTAATGCTTCTTACTATGACATCAAGATGCACTTCCAAGGAACAAAGACCACCAAGAGCGGAAAGCTTCAAATGAACTCCACCAGTGAAGATGCCACCTATAACACCTTGCTCGCCAACCTTAGACAGGCAATGAAAGGTCTTGCCGCTCATATCGAGCCTAAAGTATATGAATATGGTTTCTTAAAGAAATAAAGAGTCATAAAGCGAAAGGACACAACTTTTTTCTGGTGCTCTTTCGCTTTTTATCGTGGTTCTAACGTTCCTTGCTTTTCTAAATGAATCATATGCTCTGGCATTTCTGCTATCCACGCTACAGTATCCCATGCCAATCTATCCATATTATCCTTGAAACTTTGGAAATGCTGTAACAAAGACTTTGTGTTTATCTACGTTTTTCGTTAGAGCCTCCAACTCTTCAAGATGTTCTTCATCTAATACACCGCCATTTGTAACAGATTCAATCAAATAAAGCCAATCCTTATCTCTCCTATACAGAACAACAGCAGGCATCTTATCGTCTTGACTCATACCCAAGCCTAATTCTTTGAGTTTGTCGCCATGCTTGAAGACAAACTAACATCCGTATTACACAAATAAAGACATTCTGCATGAGGTACAAAATTAGCAGTAAAGTCTTCCAAATTGCTTTTATCATTTCATCTATATTTCTAATAATTTTATATTTCCACCCTTTTAACATACACAATCGCCGTTCTCCTGCCACTCGTTGTGATACCATTAGCAGGGTTTTCGGAGAAGGTTCGAAGCTCCTTCGTAGCTGTGGAACGAGGAAGGGAAGTTAACTCGGCATAATCTGCCACACGAATAAAGGGATGAGTGGCATCAGCCAAGTAATCTTGCAACATCTTCAGGCGTTCTTCCTTGATATAAGGAGAACGATTCACCCTGGATACACCGGCACGAGTAAGCTTACAATGAAGATTGACGTCATTCACGAGGTCTTTGTCTGAAACATAGCGCACGTTCTTCACCTCGATGCTCTTAGCATTGCGTTTGGTCTCATCGCCGTCGATAGTATCCATCTCCTTGTCTTTCTTCACGCCAAGCGTTGCCTGGAAGGTACCTATACCATCGAGTGTAACAGTATTGCCATCCGCCAGTTCCTCCACCAGTTGTTCGGCTATCTTGCTGAGCGCATGCTTCAAGATGCCGTCGTCGAGGATGCCATGAGCGCCTGCCTTCTTCAAGAACTCTTTGGTGGAGAGATTTCTTCGCTTCTCTAAACGATAATAACACTTGGTTTCGCCAGTACCATTGAGGTCGGGCATCTCTTGCTTGATGTATCTTGCCATAGTTAATTCCTTATATGTTGTGAGTTGTTTCCTTATATAAAGTTTGTATCTTACGGCTGTAAAGTTACAACATTCATAGCACAAAAGCCTCAGAAACCTGCCAGGGCGGACGCATCAAAATGCGTTCGCCTCCAAAAGTTTTGACAGGTAATTT